>Ga0137351_1000001_pt1 | contig 46091 bp, 72 predicted proteins | sample EasRivERMLT690_2_FD_104760 | JGI IMG/M metagenome (GOLD analysis project Ga0137351, IMG submission 104760) | Soil microbial communities from meander-bound floodplain in the East River, Colorado, USA - East River MetaG ERMLT690_2 | ecosystem: Environmental > Terrestrial > Soil > Floodplain ...
CCCCTCACCCTCCTCCCTAAGTAAACCACAAGTCCCCCCACCTTATCAAATAAAATCCGCCGAAAAAAATAAAATAAACATAAAAGTAAGATTAATTAATTATTTTATTAAAAAAAAAAAAAAAATAAAACAAGAAAGACCATGTTTCGGCCGGAGAGGTGCCCTAAACTGCCCTATGCCTTGGGATATACAGAGAGAGGGGAGAGACTAGGGTATCTCTCTATCCCCTCCCATCAAGGCGATAATTTGTAGGATTAATGAAACTGGAAGGAATTGCAGGTTGTTTTTCAGCCATACACAGAACAACCAAACTGTGGGCTAATTTACCCTCGATAGATTGCCAATTCTATCGAATGGAGCATATCCTACCTAGACATACGTTGCAACGTCGCTAGTTACTTTTTGCTCGTATGTAACAAGGGTCAGGATAAAACAATATGTATGAATAGCCTGACCCCTGTCACCGCACTAAGCCTAAACTCTATTTATACTCGCTTAGTCGAGTCCTATGTTAAGTAGGGAAGATTAAGTGTCCTACGTGGATTCTGTCCACATTATGACCGTTTGCTTAATCTTCCTTGTATTGCTTGTATGACTGTTATCCGAGCGATTCAACAGACACACCGAACAAAGCAGAAGCCATTTGCTTAGCTTCATCTTCACTCTTACCTGTAGCAACAAGAGTCTTAACAGTATTCTTAGCTGCAACAAGAATACCTTCAGGCGTGCTATCAACCTTAGGCGCCTTAATTCCAACCTTATCGAACGCCTTAAGCATAGCTGACTGTCTAGCAGAAGCCTTACGCTTGTTATTCACTACAAGTAGAATATCACTCGCGGAAAGCTGTTCCTCTACAGGAATTTCACTAACTGCCTGTAGAATATTAACATCATACGTATACTCTACAGGATTGGGAAGTTCATTTCCGTAAGCAGACTCCGCGGTTGCCTTGAACGTCTTAGTTTCCATTCTGTCACTCCTGATAGGTTGGGGATGATTCCCCGATGAGAGAAGTATACCACGAACGCCGAAGATTGTCAAGCCTAATCGACTGGCCTAAGTCTCATTTCCTTCGATGTTGGATTCAGAACCGAGTTAAGCATTCGGTCTTGATAGATTACTATTGCATATTTAAGAGGATATGCAGTAGTAGTGATACGATGCCAGCGTCTACCATTTAGACGGTCGCGCTCGTATAGGGCGTAATGGCGCGGATGTTTATTTTTCATGCTTATTCCAACAATACGCACAACATTTTGCATCTCTGTTAGCTTTCATACCAATGTATTTCCCCTTACAATATTGACATCGGAAAACTTGACAACAGGGTTCTTCGTTTTCTTCCAATGGACGGCCGCAATAACATTCTCGCATTATCTTACGCCCCTAACTAACTTCATCGTGTAGATACGCGCTAACTCTTCATAACCTGAGTTAATCAGATTAATCAGAATAGCGAGTGTATCATTCTGTCTTATTGGTAGTTTCATCTTATACTCACTATCTGATTAATGAAACTATCAGTATGTGACAGGGGTTTTATACTTTTACCATACTTGTAACACGCGCTCTCTTATCCCTGACATTGAGTGCATAGCATTCGCGTTAGGTATGTAGTATTGATTCGTGTGTCTAGCTAGTTAAGCCAAACATCCAAGGATACACGATACGATAAGCATATTTTTCTTGCCTGCTAACCCTGTATCTAGGGCCATTCCTGACTAGGGAATGTAAGGGGCAAATGTGGACCGTATATGCATGGAGTCTATACACTCCCTGACACCCAATAGGATGCAGTTCACCGAGGCTTATGCATATATACCACAGCCAACAATAAACGATACTACAGATTACGCTATATGGTCCTTTCTCGTATGTCGTCTGCTTGCGTGCAGACCGGACAACTACATCTATAGCATCGATGATGCCATTCCATATTATTCCATAAGTCCTTTAGAATCAATGACTTACATAATAGTAATACCATCTAATCGGCCAATGGATTGGCCTACATGATTGTAATAGCGCGCTAAGTCCTTATGTATCATATACTTACGACCGGCCAATAAATTAGCTGGTAAAAACAACAAATTGGCCTGTAATAATTCCATAACTATTTCGTCATCAAAAAGAAATCAATAACCATACCAATGTGCCATAATAGACCATGCCAGCGTGCGGCACAACTCATGCCATACAATACTGTAATAATGTATGTAAGTATTACATGAATCTTACAATTTTGTATGGCATGACCTTTGAACTTACATATATGTCATCCAATGGGGGGTATATAATAATTACAGGGTCCCATCTTGGCATGAAAATTGCGGCTATTGAACACCAACAACTGTTAATGATTTTAAAATAGGGTCCCATAAAAAGGGACCCATATATATTATTTATACATATATAAAAGTGTCCTCTCTGGATGACACTCCGGCGACCACTACAGGAGGGGTCTAGAGGGGCTAGGACGGGACTTGTGATACTAGATGTAGTGTTTTGACTGTCTGGTCCAGATGTTGCTTCCTGAGTCGATTCTGTCGATTCTAGAGGTATTGACAATGAGGGAATTAATAGTTATCCTGATACCGGCGGCGGGATGTATGAAGAATCTAAATCTATAGGTATATATGACCTGGACTGGTTCGCCTTTCATATGTTCATGTTGTGGAAATTCGATTTATGGTGAGCCTAATACCTTACAGAATACAAGTAAGTGTTGTAATAAACGAATAGTTAAACGCCCTTCAGTTAGAGAATTGAAACAAATGGAGAAGGCGCGCAAAGATCTTAAGTTATTTGATAAGGGTTTGAATATTAAAAATTCTGAATTTTCTAGGATTGAATAATATGCCTGTTGGATTAGTATCGGATGAGGAATTCGATACGGAATATGGACAAATTGTAGATATTGAACGGCCCGGTAGACGACCGGGCGATAATAATGTTCCATCTGCATTACGTGAAGTTATTGCTGAAGAGGCATTAATTAATGGTAATGGGAAAGCGAATAAATTAGCTGAGATGTTTGGGGTAAGTAAATCATCTGTATCAGCTTATAAGAATGGCGCGACTTCTACTGATAGTTATAATTTGCCGAATGATAAATTAAATAATAAAGTAAATGAAGTAAAGAGCAAAATCCGCGGTAAGGCGCAATCAAAATTAATAATGGCTTTAAATGAAGTTACTAAGGATAAATTACAAGCATCTAAATTACGCGATATCGTAGCAACTGCTCAAGCGATGAGTGCTGTGGTTAAGAATTTAGATGATCCTTCAGATAATGAAGGAAGGATTAATCCAAATAACTTTATTATCTTTGCTCCTTATATTAAGACGGAAGCTGAATTTAGGACTGTCGTAATTAATGAGGCTGGTTAAGGAATTATTATATGCCCGCACAAGCAGTTAGACCTGGTGTATTAGAAACATTACAATTAGCACAGACAGCATTAGGTAATGGTCAGGCTTATGCTTGTGCACCTAATATTATCGAACATATTTTTTATGTGGTAGGTAATGGCGCGGTTGGAGCAGGGGCTATTACTTTTGAAACTGCTCATGATCCTGAATATACAGGAACATGGACTGTTCTTCCTACATTTACAGCCCCAGCTACAGGTCAAGTTAATCCTTTAACCGTAGCAGCTAATGCTGTATTGATGTATAAACATCAAGGTGTATTAGCCGCGGTTAGAGCGCGCATTTCAACTACTATTACAGTAGGGACAGTAACTGTTTATTATAAGGGAAATGTTTCCTAATGATTGAAAGGATTGAATTACCTTTTGCGTCATATGGAGAGAATCTTCCTAATGGGAGATTTGTAGCTTCATATGCATCAGGATTAGTTCAATCATCTGAAGGATCATTTAGCGCGCCAGTTGATTTAATATATACTAGAATTAATCCAATTAGTGGATTTGTTGGTGTAGGTCATTCAGGTGAATTTAGGGATGAAGCATTAGAATGTATTAATGGTATATTCCAAACGCGCGGTCAGGCATGTGGTAATAGTCCTGTAGCATATTGGCCTGATGGAACATTAGTAGTATGTGCCTGTGCCCCTCCTTATGGTAGTCAAGGAATAAGATGGATTGATACATCTATTCATCCTGGTGATGATACGATGTCTAATCCTTTAGAAGGAATATATCAATATACTACTTTTGCGGGAATAAAAGTAGGACAAGGTGGAGATGGTATACATGGTGAAGATCCATGTATTATAATTTTTGAAGGAATCCGTTATTTATTAGAGAGCGGAACATGTCGAGTAATTAGATTCAATTATGATGCAATAGAAGGAAAATTAGCAATATCATTTTGGAAGATGAATGCTAATAGTAATGTCCGAATAAGAATGGACATAAGTGATATTCTGACATTAATTAAATTCCCTCTTAATCCAGATGAGCCGATTGTAAGAATTAATAAACCCTGTTGGTTAGGATGGTATGAATTTAATCAACCTCCTCCAATATTACCACCAGGTAATGCGTTAGTTAAGATTAGATATGATATCTCTGGTGCAACTATAAAGTATGATGGAATTCAATTCGCTGAATATATTGATGGACCGACGGTAGAGAATATTGAATCAAGGGCTCAAAGTAGTCCTTGGCCTTGTATAGTTTATTGGGATGGTAGAAATTGGCCTAGATATCCTATATTGAAGTCAAATGATTGGTTAGGTTTACAGGCTTATTGTCAAGTAGGAGAACCGATCGCGCTATTTGAACAGAATATGCGGGCACAAATTAATGCTGCGCAAATTCATCATCCTAAGATTGGATTGATTTGTCAGTGTTATACATCAAATAGTTCTCTTACATCTAATATTAAGGGATTAGTTCCAGTATTCGCGCGATTAGCAAGAGATTATAATTCTCTTAACTTCTTATTAGTATTTAGCGACCAGAATAGGGCTACTGGATTAAATGATCATCCTGAACTTAGACCATTATGGGAGCAAGTAATGAATGGAATTACAGGCGAGCCAGATGATGAGTTTGTTTCTGAACCTCTAGATACTAGAATATTGGACACTCTAAAATCATTTAGACCAAACTATCCTACTCCTATGGGAGCAAATAGTGGAAAGTTATTAAATGATGGCGCGTTAGTTCATAAAGATGAAGGTTATGGATTAGAACGTAAAGATGGTGGAAATGTAGTATTTGTTCCTGGTATTATTGATAATTCAGGAAACCCAATTCCACTAGCATCTGATATTATTAGGACTAGAACCACTGGTGGATGGGATGTATTTGAAGATGCTGAAGGGGCATGTAAAGTTAAAGATTCTGTAATGTCTGGTCCTGTTGATCCTAATAAATTTATTGCCCCCGTAGGCGGCGGGTCATTACCAGATTTTAGAGTTGAATTAATTTCATACGATACAGATGTTCATCGTAGTGATCCTAAAGGAATGTTAATTCGTTTTGATGTCACTTGCCCAAATCCTGTAATTGAAGTAGAATTAGATTTAGTTGGAGATGGGGAACCTAGTATTATTATTTCATTTAAAGATGAACCAAGGAGAGATGGTAGATACTGTCGCGCTTTAGCATTTAAACCTACTGTTAATGGTTCATGGACTCTTCAAGTAAGCGCGAAAGATAATCAGGGTAATACAGCGGAAGTAATGGGTTTAGTCCCAGTTAATGTTTCTCCTTAGGAGTAAATAATTATGGTTGGACAAGTTACACTTACTGCAAAGACAGGCGCGGGTGTTCAGGTTACTGCACAGGTTATTACTGGAGTATCTGGATTAGTATTTAATTTAGTTAATGGAACTTTAGGTATTAGTAGGAATGAAAACGAACCTGGGACATTTGAACAGTTTTATGACTTAACAGGGGTTGCAACAGTAACATGTTCAATTTCAGGAACTACTTATACTTGGGTTGTATCTTAGTAATAGTCTTATCATCAGGATGTTCAGCTCGATATAAATTAATTCGAGTAGAGCGCGTAGGTCCTGTTGAAACTGAAATATGGAAAGATACAAATAATAATACATGTGAACGAAGAGTATATTTAGATTCATATTATTATCATGGGGTAGTTAAGTGTGAGTCTCAACCCAAATGAATGGCGACCCACAAGGAAGCAAGCAACATTTTTAGCATTACCTACTTGGATTAAAGAAGCTACATTAGGAGGAGGGGCTGGTTCAGGTAAAACTGACGTCCTTTTATTATATGCTATTGTTAGGAAATGGCACCTCAATTCCAGATTCAAACAAGTCTTTTTGCGTAGAACGTCCCCAGAACTTAAACGCGAGGTTATGCCACGTAGTAGAGACATATATCGTAAGTTCGGGGCGACTTTTAACCAGACGGATATGGTTTGGACATTCCCCAGAGAAGATCAATTTGGAACAGGAACATCAACTAAAACCGGGGGACGTAATGAAGGAGCAATGATATTTCTTGGTCATTGCGAAAATGAAGATGATGTTCATATATATGATTCAATGGAAATTAATCTCTTCACTCCTGAAGAGTTAACTACATTAACTGAATATATATACCTTTATATCGGCTTTGAAAGAACGCGCTCTCCTTTAGGTAGTGGATTACCTGCTATAATTAGAAGTGCAGCAGTAAGTGGGGGAATTGGACATAGTTGGGTTAGACAAAGATTTGTTAAACCTTATGAAGAATTAGGTCATCCATTAAATCCGGACGATAATATTATTATTGAAGGTCGTGGCGGAAATAAAAGATTTTATATCCATGCTACTGCAATAGATAATGAATATTTAGACCCTGATTATGTTAAATCTCTACAAGCTCTACCTGAAGCTGAAAAGCGCGCCAAATTATATGGTGATTGGGACGCTTATTTAGGTCAGGTATTTGAGGAATTTAGAGATAGGAAATATCCAGATGAGCCAGATGAAGCTCTTCATGTTATTGAGCCTTTTGAAATACCTAGTTGGTGGCCTAGGATTTTTGTTATTGATTGGGGATACTCGGCCCTTACGTATGTGGGATTTGCCGCTATTAGTCCTTACCGTAGAGTTTATATCTATCGTGAACTTTATTGGAGAAAGACTAAAATCGAAGAATGGGGAGCCTACGTTAAACCCTATATTCAAAAAGAACAACCTAAACTCATTAGGGTATGTAAGTCAGCCGGACAAAATAGAGGAGAGGATCATACAATCCAGCAACAGATTGAGACTGCATTAGAGTCTCCTGTTGAACTTACTGCTAATAGTCCTGGGTCTAGACTTGCTACTAAAGCATTATTACATGAATATCTTAGATGGAAGAGTAAGCATGTTCCTGTAGCTGATGAAATAGCTAGAATATATTCGGAAGAAAGAGCCTTATGGATTTTACGAAATAGAGGAATTATTGAATACAAAGCGTATTTAAATTCTTTTAATTCTGTTGAACCAGAAAGATTGCCAAAGTTACAGATATTTAATACTTGTAATGTTTTAACAGAAGCCATTAAAGCTGCTTCATACGATAAGAAGAAATCTACTGGTAAGGCAGCAGAAGATGTAGCAGAATATGATGGCGATGATCCTTATGATGTTGTTAGGTATACCGTTGATGCAGCCGATAGGTTTATGGAAGATGCCAAGGAAGAAATGGCTAAGGCTGAAAAACAGGAACAATTATTAGCATCATTACAAAAGACTCAGGATTTTACATCATTTTATATGAATATGCGTCGTATTGAATCTAATCCTACAAGCAAATCAATAAGCAGGTATCATAATCGTAGGAGGCAATAATGCCCTCAGCAGAAGTTCAATTGATTCAAAATAGTTTTTCTGTTCGATGTGATTTAATTATTTTCGCAGGTAAGGACGAAACATCTGAACAATTAGCTAATAGGAAGAATGATTTCATTAAGAACTTAAATCGTTATATTAGCAAAATGGGTGTAATTAAGGAGGTTCAAGATGTTCAAGTGGTTACATCACCTACTTAATCCTCATTGTTCTCATTGTATGGAATTGGAACGAGAGAAATCAGTTTGTTATTCTTGTGAAACTCTTCGAACTCAGTTAACAGAGGCTAATTACGAGAAGAAACAATTACTGATGAGAGTATTGAATCAGGGAAATGTAGTTAATGTAATTCCTTCTATAGAAGAAGATGAACCATTAAAACAAATTCCTGCAAAACATTTACCCTGGCCTGCAATGAGAGCGCGCTTAGAAGAACAAGATAGATTGAAGGCATTAGAATTAGATAAGGAAAAGAAGATTCGTGCTGAATTAGATAAAGAAAATGAACGATTAGAAAAGGAAGTTTTAGGAGAAGTTAATCATGCCTGATAGTATCGGACCTTCAATGGGATTTATGGATAAATTATCCCAACGTCTTAGAGGGCAGAGAAGTTCAATGAGTATGCCAGGTAAAGATGTAGAACTTCCTGATGAAAGACCAAAGAAAAAGAAGAAGTTTGGATTTGTTGAATCAGGTAGTAAAGCTGATCAAATGATATCTGGATTTAATAAGTTAAGAGAATTATCGAAACCGAGGTAATTATGCCAGCTAAGTCTGCTAAACAATATCGATTCATGCAGATGATGGCTCATAATCCTTCTGCTAAAACAACTAAAGGTATAGGACCATCTCCTGAAGTGGCAAAAGAATTTATACATAAGACGAGTCCTGCTAAGCGTAAGTTATTTGCGAAAAAATAATGGCTAAAATTGAACTTACGGAAGATTTAAAGCAGCAGTTAGGCACTATCACTGATACTATAGATAGAGAGGATAGTGTAACTCGCGAGCGACAAATCCGTAAATATCGATATTTTAAATTACTTTGGGAAGGATTCAGTCAGACATGGTGGTCAACTACTGCGCATGATTGGAGAGTATTTGATACTAATTCTATATTAGGTGATAATCAAGGTAGCTACTATGACAAGCCTATTAATGTCTTTAGAGCTTACCTTGAGTCTATTATTGCTGCTTTATCTATTACTGTTCCTCCTGTTACCTGTTATCCTGATGATGCTACTAATACACTCGATTTGGAAACGGCAAAAGCAGGGGACAAAATAGGGCAGTTAATTTATAGACATAATAATGTATCTTTAGTTTGGTTACATGCATTATACATTTATTGCACGGAAGGTCCTGTATTTGCCTACGCGTATCCCAAAGAAGATGAATCATATGGGACTTACGTGGAGAAAGAATATAAGGATGAAGAACAACAGAAGTATGTATGTCCGCATTGTCAGATGCAATTAGATGATGCAGTTATGCAGGGCGCGCCCCCGGAATTAGTTGATGAAATGTCATCTGCTAATGAAGGATTTACAAATGAATTAAAAGATCAGTTTCAACCTGATGAAGTAGATGCTGAATTACAGAATTTAATTCAGAATGAATCGATGTTGGTCTGTCCTGAATGTGCTAAGGAATTAGACCCATCAATGGAAAAGTCTACTTTTATTGTCAGGAAATTAGTAGGTGAGACTACTAAACCTAAGACAAGACAGTGCATTGAAGTTTATGGTGGTCTATATGTTAAGATCCCTAATTTTGCAATGTTGCAGAAAGATTGTCCTTATCTTAGATTTAGTTATGAAACTCATTATGCATGTGCAATTGATAGATATCCATCTCTTAGAAAAGATGGTAAGTTAGGTCCTAATTGGGGTGGAAGAGGTCCTGATGATCCATATGAACAGTGGGGACGTTTAAATACCCAATATAGAGGACAATATCCTGATTCTACTGTTACAGTCAATAATTACTGGATTCGTCCAGAAATGACGAATGTTTTAACAGATGAAAATTGGATAAAGAAATTAAAGAAAGATTACCCCAATGGTATCAAGGTAGTTAAAATTAATGATACCATTGTCGCGGCAGAGAATGAATCATTAGATGATTGTTGGACTATCACTCAAAATCCTTTATCAGATTATCTTATTCATGATCCACTTGGAGAAAGTCTTGTCAATGTTCAAGACATTACTAATACTCTCATTAGTCTTGTATTACAGACAATTGAACATGGGATTCCTCAAACTTTCGTATCGCCCGCAGTTTTAAATATTGATCAATATGGACAGACTGAAGCTACACCGGGGGCAATAACGGCTACTAAGGCTAATTTTAATAAGCCATTAAGTGAGGGATTTCAGACTATTCAAACGGCTACATTAAGTCAGGAAGTAATGCCGTTTGCTAATAAGATTCAGGAATTAGGTCAATTAGTTACGGGCGCGCTCCCATCATTATTTGGTGGGCAATTAGATGGAAGTAAGACTGCATCTGAATACTCTATGTCCAGAGCGCAAGCTCTACAGAGATTACAGAATACATGGAAGATATTTACTATTTGGTGGAAAGAAATATTTGGTAAGGTTATTCCTGCTTACATCGAATGTATTCATGAAGATGAGAAGTTTGTCACTAAAGATAGCCAAGGGGATTTTCTTAATGTTTATGTAAAGAAAGCAGAACTTGCAGGTAAAATTGGTAATGTTGAATTAGAAGCTAATGAAAATCTTCCTATTACGTATAGTCAAATTAAAGATGTTGTAATGAAGATGTTTGAGCTTAATAATCCTGAAATTATGGAAGCTCTAGCGTCTCCTGAAAATTTACCAATTCTTAAGAAAGTATTAGGATTAGATGCGTTTGTAATTCCTGGGGAATCTGATAGACAGAAACAGTATGAAGAGATAAAGGAATTATTAGCATCAGAACCCTTAATGGTTCCACCTGATCCTAATATGTTAGAGGCTGCAGCACATGCAGGACAATTTTCTCCTGAAATGGCACAGCCACAAGAACAACCATCAGTTCCTATTGATCCTGATGTAGATAATCATGAAATTGAAGCATTTATTTGTAGAACTTATTTAGTATCTGACGCAGGTAGATATGAAAAAGTAAAAAATCCAAAAGGATATCGTAACGTATTGTTGCATATGAAAGCTCACCAACAAGTAATTCAACAGCAACAAATGCGGCAAATGCAAATGCAAGCTATGATGGGTGGAAATAATCAACAGGGTCCGCCTAAAGATAAAGAAAAACCAAGCAATAATCCAAAGGAACAGATAAATGCCTGAAGATGATTCGATTGAAGGATTAACAACTGAAGAAATTATCTTTGCAGAAGATCCAACGGATAAAGATGCGCCTCTTGAACTTCCTGTCGAAACAAAGACTGAAGAAGTTAAAAAAGATGATAAGGAAGATAAGGAAGAAAAAGAACCTGAAATAGAAATTAAGGATGACGATGAACTTCAAATCGTTACTCCTGTAAATAGAAAAGAAATTTTAGCTGCTTTTCCTGATTTATATAAAAAGTTTCCTTTTATTGAAACCGCGCTATCGCAACATAAACAGCTAACTGAACTTATTCCTACTATCGATGATGCTAAAGAGGTAATGGAAAAGGCTTCTGCTTATGATAATTTATATGCAGAAGCTATGGATGGTAAGACTGAATCTATTTTAACTGCTGTTAAAGAAGAAGATGTTGAAGCATTCAATCGATTAGTAGATGATTATCTTCCTACTCTAGCGCGCGTTGATGAGAGAGCGTTTCATCATGTTATTGGTAATTTATTTAAGGATACTGTTTCGCGTATGTATTCGGAAGCGCGCGAAACTAAGAATGATGCTCTTGAATCCGCGGCTCATTTATTACATCAATGGGTATTTGCTACAACTAAATGGACTCCACCTTCTTCATTAGCTAAGCCTAGAGAAAAGGTTGATGAAATTCAGCAAAAGGAAAATCAATTTGTTCAGGAAAGATTTCAAGTTACTCTATCTGACTTGAATACTCGTGTGGGTAATGTATTAAAAGCTACGATTGATAATAATATTGATCCTAGCAAAGCAATGACTCCATTTATTCGTAAGCAAGCTGTTAGAGAGGCTTATGAACATTTAGAGAGTTTAATTGCTAATGATAAAGGATATCGCGCGATTAATGATAGACTTTGGCAAAATGCTTTTAAGTCTAACTTTAGTCAGGATTCAATTAATAAAATTCGCTCTAATTATCTCGCAAGGGCTAAATCTCTTCTTCGCCCTGTATTAGCCAAAGCACGAACAGATGCATTAGAAGGTCTTAATATAAAGACCGAAGAATCTGATGGAAAAGATAGACGTGGTAGATTACCAGTAGGGCGTTCCGCAACCCAAAATAAAGATACATCAAGCGGCAAATCAACTGAATCAGCTATGAAACCAGGTGAAAGCACCTATGATTTCTTAACAAGGTAATAAATATGGCAGTTGTTGAATCTAATGTTAATGCATTAGAACTTGAAAAGGTCGTTCCTAAGATTGCAGTCGCGTTTGAACGAGATGATAAATTTTTCTCTAATATTAAAAAGAGAGAAGTTCAGAAAATTTCAGCTCGTCAGATGCGTGTGCCAATTGCATTACGGCCTGGTGGTAAGTTCAAGTATTATAATGCAGACGGTGGTGGGTTAGGTCGTGGTGGTGGCCCAACGTGGGATAAGGCTGTAGTTAGTTGTGTATTCGTTGCAGAGGCAATTGAATACACTAAATTAACTGAATGGGCAACTAATAGTGATGCAAAAGCTATTGAGAACGCGCCCAAGAAGATGATTGCTGATACGTTAGATGAATTACGTAGGCAATTAGATTCTCAGATGATGCAGGATGGTAGGGGCGTATTAGGAACTGTTACTACTGATACGCCTGCTGGTGGTTCTAACGTAATTACTCTTACTACCGATGGATTCGGTGCAAGATTAATGCGTTTCCAGCAGGATGTTCAGGTGTTTGATGCTACGTTAGTTACTAATAGGGGCACAGCTACAATTACTCAATGGGATGTAGAGAACAATACAATTTCTCTTACTCCTCAAATTGCTGGTGTAGTTGCAACGGATCTATTAGTTGCTGATGGTATTGCATCTCCACTATCTTTACCTGCGATTTATGGAGTTCCTTATCATCACAGTAATAGTTCAACTGGAACATGGTTAGGATTCCCGCGCTCTACTACGCCTGAGATTCGTGCATCGAGAGTTAATGGTAATGCTAATGCATTTGCACTTCCATTAGCTAGACTTGCTATCAATAAGATTGGTAATAGGACTGGAATTGATAACAATTTCGTTCCTAATGCATGGATGCATCCAGCGCAGGTTCAGGCATATGAAGAGTTAGGGCAGTTAGTTAGTTGGATTCAGAAGCAGCCAAAGGATGAATCATTAAATCTGTATTTCGGTGGACAGATGCAGATGGCTGGTTCTAATGTTAAGCAATCATTTAACTGGGATAAGCGACGTATTGATTTTGTTACGGATTCTATCTGGGGTCGTGGAGAAATCCTTCCAATTGGATTCTACACTTCAGATGGTCGTAATATTTTCGAGATTCGTGACTCAGTTGGTGGCGTGGCTACTGCTGATATTTTCTATATGACTGTTGGTATGCAGGCATTTGTCAGCAATCCTGCTGCATGTGCATATATTGATAATCTGGCAATTCCTGCTGGATATGTGAGCTAGGAAGGAGGTTAATATGAGTGACTTAAATTGGCAAGAAATTAGTCCAGTTCAAAATGAAGCTGGTAAAGGAGTCAGGACTATTGCCTCCGCAGCTACTATTGCTCCATCTACTGGATTAACTGTAGTTACTGGAACTACACAGTTGGTTACTATTACACCACCTGTTAGTGGATTCCATGTGCTATATCTTCAGTTTACTGGTGCAATGGGAGTATTTAGCACGGCGGGTAATATTCTTGTTGCTGCTGACCCTGGGGTTGATATTCCTGTTGCAATGTATTACAATCCATTAACAGGTAAATATATCCCCGGACCTATTAGTTAAATAGTGGATATAAGGGGGCGCGCATCTTACACGCGCAATAACTCTGGTCTACTTAGACTGTCCTTATGGATGGAGTGAAAAATGCCAGGTAATGAACAGTTTGGGCGCGGTAATGTTTGGGCATCATTAAAGTCTGTATTTAATTTGGATGCCGGATGGTATGTATTTGCTGGAACTCCTATTAGTGGGGCGGCTGGAACATATTTTGGTAAGGCAGGTTTAGGGGCTAAATTACTAGATTCAACAACTGGAGTTTGGTATGTTAATTTAGGAACTCGAACTGTTCCTTCATGGAATCCATTAGGTGGAGCTGTATTAGCAATTGGAGGATTAGGCGCAGTTGGTAATGCTAAGATGACCTATGATTTTACTGTAGATGGTGGTGCAGTATCTTCAATCATACCAGCAAATTCACCAACTCTTCCAGATAATGCTATTATTATTGGTGGCACAGTAGATGTAACTGTTGCTTGTGTAGGTGCAGGTTCTATATCATTAGGAACATCGGCAGGTTCATCTAATGTATCCCTTAAGGCGGCTACCGCGGCTGCTACATATGCAATAGATACTCAACAGCCTATTATTCCTGTATTTACTGCTGCAACGTATCTCAAATTAACTGCCGCAGGCAGATTGAATTTAACTATTACTGTAGGCACAATTACTGCAGGTAGATTTGATGTTAATGTTGCTTATTTGATGGGTAATTAATTATGCCATTCGATTCAATTCAAAAGCCATTTGCAGTTGGTGATGTAGTTAATGTTCCATGTATAGTTACTGCTATAGGGGGAACGGCTAGTCAGCCTAATGTAACCTTATCCACTAAGTATGTTGGATGGGATGGAAATGCAGATACGGTGAGTGTTGATACTAAACAGGTAATTAAAGACGAATAATATTATGGGGTTACTCTAGTATGCTAACTTGTAATTGAGATGGGTAAACAAGGGATAACTGGAGTAACTCCATGACTGATTTTAATGATTTATCTTCAAACAGAGAATTTGGTGGAATTCAAGTAACTACTTTAACAGTTGCTACTACTATTAAACCAGTAAGTGCTTTAGTAAGATTATCTGGTGTAGGAACTATTTTAAATATTATTCCACCCATTGATGGATTTCATGAATTAACTTTTCTTCTTGCAAATGATCTAGTATTATTCGATATTGGGGGTAATATAATATTTCCTTTTGCTGGGCCATTCGCTACAGTGACTAATTCTATTATTAAATTGTATTTTAATCCTTTAAACAAACGCTATTATAGCCAAAATATTTTGTTACCTTAGAATGATTATGGAAACCATGCAAACATCTAATACGATCGCACCAAATAGGAATTTAACTAATTTAATTGGAGCTGGTGAAATTCAATATGTAACTCCGCCTATGAAAGATTTTCATATTTTATATTTTATCAATAAGGATGATTTTATTTATTTTATTCCTGGTGGAAATGTAGTATTACCCGGAGATATTCCATATAGTATAAGTATTAATTTAGTTTATGCTTTAGTATTTAATCCTTATACACAACAGTATAATGTAACTAATAATTTAAATGCATAATCATTATGGAACTTCGTGAAAAGATAGATACAATTAATCGCCAATTAGTAGAACATTTTGGCGCAGATACTGTTACAGGTCAGCCTATGTGGCGTGTCGTATGGGCTAATACTGTAATGGAAAAACGTCTTATGACCCATACACGCTCTGGAATTGAATTATCTACTCCATGCGTAATGGAAGTTCCAAAGTATCAAACTGTTAAAGATAGATATATACTTGAGCGTTTAATAGGTCTGGACCCAATTGCTTCTATAGAATATGCGGGGGAGAAATTATATTATAATCCTATGTGGACTTTTAAGGATATTAATAATAACTATCTTCCCCCATTTTTTGAAGGTTGCAAGTTTATTATTGATGGAGTATTACATAAAGAAGGTAAAGTTAATATTGGAGCTATTTATTTAGATCCAGAATTAGATCCTATGACTAAAATTAATAGGATAAATAGAATTGTTGAAGAGTTATTTGGTGAACATCCTGGCTATACAGAAAAGAATTCAAATACGGTAATCGGTTTTCATAAATCAGCAGATCATCCAAAAGGATAAGCAATGCCCGCACCAAGCATGTTTGATATGCGTAATCGCCCGACAATTCGTGGTCCTGTTAATCCATTAGATAAGGCTACGATTATCTCAATTTATAATAAACAAATTATTGAAACTAAACCTACTTTGCAGCCAGGATTATTTATTCTTGAACCTGGTTCATATGAAAAGCCTTCATTTACTACAGTAGGCCCATCTTCATGGTGGAAAGATGTTGATGAAAAACAACCCCTATTAGAAATTCCAACTGGTGCTTTGAGTATTGCCGAATCAGTTGTTCGAGATTATTGTAATGGGCTTTTTGCTTGTAATATGGGTGATGCAATGCCGGGGATTTTTTATGTTCCTGGGGAAGTAAATTTTATTCAAGCCAAAGCAGATGCTAAAATTTCGGCTCAATTAAAAGAAGCTAAGAAAAGACAGGATAATTGGTTTCTTTTATTAATTAAGTTTGCTGATTCATTTTGGGCGCGCTCTAACGGTAATCCTCTGTCTGTAATGGATGATATGAGACTTGCCGCAATTGAATTAGGTTTAGAAAAAGAATGGGCTAAGGCTCATATTATTCGTGAACTTATTCGTTGCGTATTTTGTGGAGCTATGCGTAATCCTGCGTATCCGAAGTGTGGTCATTGTTTGGAAATTGTTGATAAGAAACTCGCTAAAGAATTAGGGTTAATCAGTTAACTATGACATACACCATGCCAGAAATATTGTTATTGGTTGCTGCAATTGGAGCAGTAATGGTTAATATTATTACTGCGTGGGGTAATAAAGTTAAATTAGCTCAAGTAGCTGAAACAGCAGAAGTTATTAAAGGTCATGTAAATAGTGCAGCTACTAAAGCTATAATGGAAAAAGAATCTTTAATTACGGAGCGCGCCATTTTAAGAGAAACCATTGAAGAAATGAAGAAAACTGCAGCCTTATTAGCACAATCATTAGCAATTAAAAAGGAACTATAATGGAATACTTTATTCGCGGTCTCATCGCAGTAGTAGTATTCGTTCTTTTATTTTTAGCTATACCACTTATTGTTTCATTAGTAGGACTTCCTGTTCCATCAGCAGCTATATCTTTAATTTATATTTGTATTGTAGGTATCCTTCTAGCTTACGTTTATCGCGGTAAAGTGTGGTAAAATGTCTACGACTGATACAACTGCTGCACAAGTAATGACTGCATCTGCAGCTCTATTAAATGATGCTGCGCAATCTGAATATACTAATGCTGTATGTTTGCCTTATTTAAAAATTGCTTGCGATGAATTACAAGAGCAGTGTCAGTTATTCAATATTCCTTCTACTAATGAGACTTCTGCTGTTATTAGTGTTAATTCTGGTATTAATAGAATTACTAGCGTGGATGATCCTACCGCTGGTATACCACACTATCCATATGATTTGGTAGAAATTCAACAATTATGGGAACGATTGTTTAATACAAATGATCAATTTATTCCTATGACTAAGTTTGAATTTATTCCTCATACGTGGGAAATTAATCCACCTATTGAACAGTTATTAGCTTGGGCATGGATTAATCAAGAGATTCGATTTAGCACTAATGGATCTAATCAAAATAATGAAGTTAAAATTGATTATATTAAAACTTTATTCCCACAGCCTATTACGGCTAATACTGTTCTTGGAATTATTAACTCAAAGACTTTCTTGTCATATAGAACAGCTGCCTTACTTGCGTCTTTTTCGGGTGAAAACCCCTCAAGGGCAGAAGAATTAAATCTTAATGCTGCTCTAGCGATGGATAGATTACTTGGAGTTGGAGTTAAAGGTAAACAGTCTATTACTACTAGAAGGCGTCCTTTTATGGCATCGTATAAATCTCGTAATAGAGGTTGGTGATGGCATTACGAGATCATGAACCAATTGAGATAAGTGAATTTAATGGACTCTGGAGACGTGGAGATCCAGATGATACACCTTTAGATCATTTCAGTGCTTGTGAAAATATACAATTTGAATCTGGAAGTGGATTTTTAACGCGCGCGGGTATTAATATTTTCCAACACTTAAATGTTCCTCTTACTGGTATATTAAGAATTTATAATTTCCCAACACCGGCTGCGAATACATTATTAGTATTAACAGTCGGTGGTAACATTTATCACGTTATTGATGATGTAACTGTATTTGGTCCAATACTAACTATTGCGACCATGACAGATTTTGGGTTCGCGCCATTTGCAGGACGCGCTTATATTACTCCATTCTTTACAGATAGTAACGGGATAGAGCGCGGAATAGATAATGAATTCATGTATGTATATCTTGGGGATGGATTATCTGTTGCCCGTAAAGCATCCGTTACTCCTCCAATTACAACTACACTTACTGCTGCACTCGGAACAGGTGCATCAGATGCAGGACTCCATATTTTTGGGGTCGTATATGAAACAGATACTGGCGCATTATCAGCTCCAGCAGATTTTACTACATTAATTCAAGCACTAGGTAATGGTGTTTCATTCACTGGTATTCCTGTATCTCCAGATTTATTTGTTACAAAAAGACATATTGTAGCTACAAAGGCTATTCCAAATTATAATGGTGATGAAGATGGTTATCAATTCTTCTTCTTACCAGGTGGAACTATTAATAATAATGTGGCTACTACTCTCAGTAATGTCAGTTACTTTGATAGCCAATTATTAGAAGATGCAAGTCATTTACTTGATAATTTTAGTGAAATTCCTGCGGGTGTTAATATTACTTTTTATCATAATAGATTAGTATTAAATACTACGTTTGATGATATATCTATTGCATATGTTTCAGCCCCAGGGGAACCGGAATCTATTAATCAAGTAGATGGAATTTTAATCGCCCCACTTGATGGAAATCCTTTAACTATATTTCAGGAGTTAAGAGATGTCCTATATGGATTTAAAAGAAATCGAACCCATTCTTGGGTGGATAATGGTGATGAACCTTCTACTTGGCCTCTTACTACTATAGATTATGGATTAGGATGTCCCGTTCATGGAATTGCGACTGTTTTGGATAGTGGGGCAAGTAGTATTGATTACTTACTTACCGCCGCATATCAAGGAATGCAAATTTTCAACGGTAGATACGCCAATCCAGAATTAAGTTGGAAGATTAAAGATTTTTGGACAGATATTGACAAAGATGAATTCAGACGAATTCAAATATTAAATGATCCAGTTAGAAAAATATTATATATAGTATTACCCGATAGGTTAATGTTAACAGGCGATTATAATATTGGACTTGATCCAAAAGCTATTAGATGGGCACCATATAGAGCAGATATTCAATTCAATACAATTGCTTTGATTAATATTAACACACTAATTATTGGGGCTGAAAAGAGGCTATTATCATGATAGTTATTCCGTCTGTAGGAATGGTTGCGGCATTAAGAAGTATTCTTAATAAAACAAGTGGATTGCAAGAACCATTTACTCTCCGTTTATATAGTAATAATCGCACTCCTACTAATAATGATGTAGTTGGTGATTATACTGAAGTATCTGGTGGTGGATATGCGGCTATTCCATTAGATACGGAAGATATGACAGTTACGGCTGGCGCGCCATCTGTTGCATTATATGATGATTTCCTTACATATACGTTCACTGGCGCGACTGATTCGCCTGGAACTGTATATGGTTATTATATTACTGACACTAATAGTGTATTATTTATTGCAGAACGATTTCCTGATCCTGTTCCATTTACACCTAATACTGGTTCTATTATTCGTGTTAAGCCACGTATTACCGGAACTTATGAAGTGTAATTATGGCTCAATCATCTACAGTAAATGCATTACCAAACCCACCTACCCCTAATCCGGATATAGCTGAAGGTTCATTTAGTCCTGTAGCTGAAGCAGATATAATTGCTGCATTATCTAATAGTGGAGGTTCTTTTCCTGCATTAACTGTTGATCTTGATTTTACTTCGACAGGATCTGTTTTTCTTATTAATACTGGATTGGAAGCATTAAGCGATCCTGGTGTTAATAGTGATCATGTATTACATATTACTATAAATACTCTTAGAGATTTTGGTGTTGTTCCTAGAGATGCTGTACTTACTGTTGATTTATGTGCACCAGCAAATCCAGCAAATACTATAGTTCACTGGGATACTACATTAATTGCAGCAAATAGTTGGTCTGGTTCATTATATACTGGTCCAGATATTACTTCCCCTCTTGTTATAGATTTACCTTTACTTGATGCTGAAGTAGATGCATTTAGAGCAGCGAGTGGATATACTGATTTTGGTGTATTTATACAAATATTTGCATTAGGTATTGGAGATATAACCCAAACGGAATTTGATTTTATTGAATTTACTTGCCCTGCTTCCGGTGGAGGCGCGCCTTTAGTTATTACAGGTTCTGGTGGATTTATATTTGGTGGACAAGGATTAGGATTAGACTATTTTGTTCCTGATGGTGGATTTATATTTGGTGGGGAGGCATTACTTCAATTAAATCCATTTGAATATACTGCTGAAGGAGGATTCATATTTGGTGGTTCAGCAGGTATAGGTGGGAATCAGATAACTGGAACAGGTGGATTTATATTTGGTGGTGGGGGTAGAGATTTTATGATTCTATCTCCTGATATTGGTGGTATATATTTTCTTGATTTTCTTGCAACTCATGATACGTTCTATTTAAGAGATGGATTTCAAGGAACAGAGGATGTAAAGATTCCAGACCCATTTATTCAAACTGCATATTTAGGAGATTAATATGGGCCAGGATAATATAATTCATTTTAATGCATTAAGAGGTCGAATTAAAGGAACTGGTATTCTTAGAACAAGATTATTTGATTTAGATGAAACTCAATCTGTTAATTTTCCTCTAATTAATATGGAAGAAATAACAGGTAAATTTGTATTTAAATTAATTAATTTTAAAAGTCAGAGAGCCTGTTTAGAATTAAAAACTACTAGTATTGATGAAATAATGCGTATTAATAAGTTAGTTGTATTTGCTAAACCTATTTTTACTGAATATCCAGGTTAATCATGCCTTTAGGTAAAGATTTTGATTTAAATAGGTTACACGCTAATCTATTAACCTCTGGATTACAGAGTAAGGACGCGCCTTTATATCAAGTAATTGATCAATTAATTCGTGCATTAAAAGCTTTTGAACAAAATACTATCGGCGCTATTAATGAAATTAATAATAATATTACAAATAATATAAGTAATAAAGTTACTATAGGAGGTCCAGCAGGTCCATTTGTAATTGATGGATTAGATGGTGCTGATGGTATAGATGGAATGCCCGGTGTAGCTGGGGCTCAAGGAACTCCAGGTATAACTACATTAGTAATTCAACAAATTCCTGGAACAGATGGATTAGATGGTGAGATAGGTGAGCAAGGTATTCCGGGACTTATAGGTCCTACAGGATCATCTGGGGCTACAGGTTCTACAGGATTTCCTGGTTCTCCCGGATTAGATGGATTAGATGGAGAAATTGGAGAACAAGGAATACAGGGTATACAGGGTAATACTGGAAATACAGGCTCTACTGGTATACAAGGATTATCAGGTCCTCCGGGATTAGATGGTATAGATGGGGATGAAGGATTAATAGGACCTCCGGGGCCAGTTGGAAGTCGTGGACCTACGGGATTAAATGGATTAAATGGTCCTATGGGACCACCCGGATTAGATGCTGAGGAATCTGAATATCCATATATTATTCCCGGCCCTGTAGGAGCTACAGGTGCATCAGGTGGTGGTGGTGGTTCTGCTACTAGAGTAGTTATAACTGCTGCATTTCCTGCAAAAAGAAATCAAAGAGTTAATGTAATTGATGGAACTGTGAGTGGAACATCTAATGTATTAATATGGGTTTCTGGTATATTAGATGGATTACCTGATGCGGGGGATTTAGTTGATCTTTATGCATGGCGCGCGATAGCTAATGCCGGGTCATTTGATTTAGATATGGATTTCCTTACACCTTGGGCCGGTTCACTTTCCATTGATTATATGGTGATGGCATGAGTGCTATTCTTTATGACGCGCGAGGAAACGAAATAATCTCGTCATATCCTGATCAAGTTAATAACGGGGTAATGACAGATCCTAGGACCCTTACATCTGTATTATCAGCACTAAATGCTGAAGTAATAATGGATTTAGCGGGATCAGCAGTTGCATCATTTGATTTAAGATCTGCAGCCGGCGCACTTACAGTAGTATTTGAAGGAACTATTGATGGAACTAACTATATTCAAATACCAGCTTTTGCACTTGCTCAATTATTAGCAGCAACATTTTCATCTGCGATATTTGTTCCATCAGTAGTTCTTGTAACTACAGCTAATGCTCAATATCTGGTTTCTGTATCTGGATTTAAGAGAGTCAGAGCTAGAGTTTCTGCTTTTACATCTGGAACTGTAACTATTGCAGCTAGAGCTACTGCAGCTGATTTTTTAATTAATAATAACCCTGTTCCTTCCTCTCTTCATATTACTGCAACAGGTGTAGCTAATGCTGCTGCTACAGCTACACTTCCTGCTCCTGGGGCGGGAATGTTTCATTATATTACGCATATTAGTTGTATGCGAAATGCTACGGCTGCATTGGCTGGAACTGCTACATTACTTATTACTACATCAAATTTACCGGGAAATCCTGTATGGTCAACAGGTAATGCTATGGTAGCGGGCGGAACACAAGTAGATGTAAATTATACTCCTACTACACCATTAAAATCTTTGGTAGCTAATACAGCTACAACAGTTGTAATGCCAGCCGCTGGTGCGGCGGTATTAAATCGGGTTAATGTTAGTTATTACATAAGTCAGTAAGGAGAAAAACATGGCACGTATTCCGAAAAGATTAGTTGGGCCTGCTTTAATTGCGACGGGACCTACGACTGTTTATACGGTTCCAGCTTTAACTAAAACTATTATTAGACAAATTCATATTTCTAATCCATCTGCATCACCTGTTACATTTACTTTATCGATTGGTGCAGATGCGGCTGGAACTAGATTATGGTCAACGTATTCTATTCCTGCCGCAGCAGCGGGAGTGACAGATTCTGTGCGAGATATTTTTATGTATGAAATTATGGATGCAGCTGAAATTCTTACATTATCGGCTGGAACTAATAATATTTTAAATATTACTATTTCTGGTGATGAGATTGTTCTTGGTTAATTGTGTTAATAACAGGTCCATCTAAGCATTTAAGTTGGGAAGAATTACGTTGTAAGGATGGTTCTGCTTATCCAACGGAATGGAGATACAATCGCGCGATCATTCTTGCTGAATTATTTGAATTGATTAGAATGTTTTGTAATAACAAACCAATAATTATTCATTCAGCTTATAGAACTCCTGAATATAATAGATTAGTAGGAGGGGTTTCTAAAAGTCAGCATTTATATGGTCGCGCGCTTGATCTTGGTGTTCCAAAGGATATGACACTTAATCAATTTCATAAAATTATATTTAATATTCCCATGAATACTGCATTAAGAGGTATAGGTAAATATAATACATTTGTTCATATTGATATTCGTCCTACTGAGCATAGAGCTATTTGGGATTATAGTCAATGATATCTCTTGTAACTACTGAACATATAGAAAGGGCAAAAGAACTTCATGAAGCCCATTATAAAAATCAGTTTGATTTACCTAATTTCTTATCTGATTTTTTACTTGTATATAGTTCTATTAATAAAGATGAGCAACTTGTCAGTATTGCTGGAGTTAGACCAATACTAGAAATGATTGCCATAACTGATCCATCAAAGTCAGCCAGGGATAAATATCATGCAGTTTATGATATACTCCAAGCCTCTATGTTTACCGCGGCGGCTAATAAGTATGATCAATTGCATGCATTTATTCAAGATCCACATTGGAAGAAAGTTATGTTAAAACGTGGATTTAGTGAGTCAAAAGGACAAGCTCTGGTGATTGGAGTTTAGTATGGCAAAGGGTGATAAGAATAAACATCAAGCCCAAATTGATACACAGGGCAAGATATTTCAATCAGGAATGGATAAATTAACGCCTCAGTTAGCTAATACAACTGGGACGTTCATGAATAATTATAATACTGGTGTTGATAAGAATATGGGTTCTTACGACCAGATTATGAATAATTATCAAAACTATTATGATGATTATGGTAGGCGTAATGGTGGAGGTGGAGGTGGTGGGGGTGGATTTACTCCTACTAATTATGTAGCGCCAAAGATTGATTATACTGATCCATTTGAATCATATGGTGGTTATAAAGATTTTGCATCTACAGGTGGATTTGATGAGGCTGGTAAAGCTAATATAAGAGCGCGCGCTATCGCTCCAACTAGAGCTATTTATGAGCGTGGTAATCAGAATTTATCCCGTCAACGAGCTTTACAAGGTGGCTATTCCCCCGGTTATGCTTCTGCAATGAGTCGTAATAATAGACAAATGAATGAGGCAATATCTGACGCCAATATAGCTGCTGAATCAGATTTAGCTCGTATGATTCAATCTGGTCGTTTAGCTGGTTTAGGTGGAATGTCTGGTATTGAGGGTCAGCGATTAGGTGCGCAATTTCAGAAGAATATTTATAATGCTGATTCCGATAAGTGGGCTACTGAAGGTAATGCTGGTGAAAATAGATATGGTAGCGAATATGCATATCGAAACAGTAGGGATGCTGAGGGAGATAGATTAGGTGCTTTGCAAGGCATGACTAGTCTTTATGGAACTACTCCAGGTATGGCTAAATTATTTGGAGATCAAGTTCTACAAGGTCAGGGTCAACAAATGCAAGGACAGGAAATGCAGGGTAATTGGGGTAATCAACAGATTCAAAATCAGTATCAGAATAGTCAGATGCCATCTAATTTTGAGACTGCAATGAATCGTGTTGGAACTGGATTAAAATATGCTGGGCAAGTAGGTGCAGCTATTGGAACTGGTGGGGCTAGTTTATTAGCTCCTGGTGGTGGATTTTATGGACCGGGTGGAGCATTAAGTAAAATGACTCCTAAAGTAATTAGTGGATTAGGCCCAACTAATGCTAACTTTGGACAGTATGTTCCAGTAGGAGGATATCAATAATGTTTCCTCTTAATAATAAAATGAAAGGGCAATCACCTTTCATGACATCTACTCCTAGATCTGCATTTGTTCCTTCATTTAATAGAGATAATTCAGATGTAGGAATGGATTCAAATAGATCGCGCGATTTTAATAATACTCAATATGTTCCTAATGCTGATTATAAAGCTCCTGCTATTGGGCCATCTGAGAATGCTATGACTCCTTCAGGATCTACTCCTGGGGCATTTAATCCTATGGGTTATGGAACTCCTGGTATGGATTCAAATAGAGGAACTCCATATAGTGGAGCAGGTGGAGTTCCATCTGCACAATCTAATCCATATAGTGGTATGGGTGGAGTGCCTAATAGTTCAAAAGGTGGAGTTCCTAATGCTTCAGGATTAGGTGGATTAGGTCCTTCATTTACTGAAATGAAGCAATATATGAATTCTAATCTTCCTATTAAAAAGAATAATATTCAAACTAATGCAAGTCGTGTTAGTCAGGGATTAGGTGGTTTTAGAGATACAAGTAAGAATGATTTATCTTTTATGGGTCAGCCTATTAGTTTTGGTGGTGGGCAACAAATTCCCATTAATAGAAAGGTGCAATACTAATGCCTTTTAATAATGCTTTAAGATTTAAAAATTTGTTTTCCCCTGATGAAACTTTTAATCAGGCTGTTAGACCTACTCCAGTTATGCGCCCTATGCCTGATGAAACTATTAATACCGAAATGGAACAACCTAATCAGGAAAGAGGGGCTCTGTCACGTATTTATGATATGATGCAAAATGTTCCTCAACGTGGGGAAGTTAATACTAGAGGTAAGATTGGTTCCTTCTTAATGGCTTTAGGCGGTAGGAATCCTCAAGATATTGATAGAACTGTTCAATCTAATTATTATAATCAGATGGGTGATTTTAACGCGCAATTAGACCCATTACTAAAGGCTGGTAAGTTAGAATCTGATACAATTAATAATCAATCATTATCTGATTATCGTAATGCTCAAGCTACAGCAGCAGGAACGCGCGCTCAGACAGGAGCAGCTAATACACGTTCATTAATTACAGATAGAGAAGCTGATAATAAAAGAGCTGACCTTTCCCTTGAATTAAAACGTCATTTAGGTGATAGACCTGATACTATATTAAGGAAGTCACCGGGTATGAATGATCAATTAATTGATAAGAGAACAGGTAAAGTATTAGCTGAATATCCTGTTGGAACATTACGTGCTGATGAAGAAGAGGCTTTAAAGCAGGCTAATAGATTAGAAGTAATTGGTGCACAAGGAGCTGTTAATCAAGCTGTTAAGTCTACACCTTCAGGTAATGTAACTAATCAAACTCCGGCTGCGGAAAGGCGCGCGGTATTAAATCGATTAGATAGAATTAAATCCGCCTTTCCAGCTTTAGGTAATGTTATTACTATTGATGAACATGGTAGTATTAATATTTCACCTGAAGTAGATCCTGATACTCGTGATAAAATTATGTGGTTATTATATAGTGATAATGGACAAGCACCACCTCAATCATTAATGGGGCCAACAGGAGTTCCATCTCCGCCATCTAATAGTGTTACTATGACTGGTGGAAATAATCCTATTAATGCATCACCTATTGGTGGTTCTACTAGTAATAAAGTTAAAATGATACGTCCTGATGGAACTACTCGTATGGTATCTCCAGAGCACGTTCAAATTGCTATGCAACAGGGATTTAAACAGGTTCAGTAATGCCTCAAAGTCCTACTAGTTTATATCTCCGTATCTCATCGGATGACCCAAAGATTCCGAATGAGCCGGATTTTGATCCAAATGAATTTGCTGATTTCGATCCTAATGAATTTGCAATAGCTGTAGATCCTACTAGTAATAGACCACCTGTTAATCAACCTCCTGTAGAACAACCAGGAATGTTGAAATCATTATGGGATAAGTATAATGCCCCACTTACTACTATGCCAAGTGAAATGGGTAGAAGTGTAGCTAGTTCTATCGATCCTATTGATAATCGTGCTGATAGAGGATTTATTAGACCATTCCTTGCTGGTGCTTCTGAAGGATTAGGAGATGTAGTTAGTGGATTGACTAGTCCTTCTAATATACTTTCAACTCTTGCAGGATTTGGGGCAGCTAAAACTGGATTATCTTTATTAACTAAAGCTGCTAAAGGTTTATCTAGTCTTACTGGAGTTCATGGTGGGCAGGAAGTATTACGTCCAGATGCATCGTTATCAGAGCGCGCTTTTGGTGCGGCTGAATTAGCAGGTGGATTAGCTGGATTAACTCATAATTATACTAGACCTAAAGGTAAGCCTATTTCTACTGAAACTCTTCCTGAATCATTTGGTCCTGATGCATATGCAGGTCCTCAGAGAAGGTCTGAAACACGTATTCCTACTGAAGATGCTGTATTTCAGGAATATAGAGATAGACTTGCTAGAGGTGAAGATGTAAGAAGTCCGCAGAGTAAGAAATTACTTGAACAGAAATCAGGGCTTGATGCATCTCGTAAGGAAGCTAAGACTATAGTTCGCAATGGTATTACATATGAACAGACCGGCGTAAATCCTGATACGGGATTACCTACTTATAAACCTATTAAGACTTCTGGATTAGAAAGTCCAACTGAACGTCAAGCAGGTATTGATGCTATATTCGGAAATGCTAAGAATAGAACTACTAATGCATCTGGTGAAAGTATGGCATCTGTTGAAGCTATGAATCGTCAGGCTTCAATGAAAAAGTCAGGTAAGAGATATGTTGTATTTGATAGATCGGGAAGAAGTAGGGATTTAATTGGGCCTGAAGCAGTTGATTATAGGGCGCGTAAGGGTGAGACTTATGGAGTAATGGATAAAGATGGGCAGTTTACTCCATTAGATAGTCAGGGGGGATTAGTTAAATCTACTGGAAAGGGAAACTTACCCCCTGAACCACCATCACCCGATACATTTGATATATCGCCAGAACCTATGAAACCTGCTGGTGGAAATGAGCCTCCTATTCCACCTAAAAAGGAAATGGGTAAATATGCTAATTTACTTAATGCAACTAAGACCCTTAAATCATCAATGGATTTCTCCGCTCCATTAAGACAGGGATTACCATTAATTCATAAGAAGGCATGGTGGACTTCTTTAGATGATATGATTAAAGCATGGGGTTCGCAAGGGGCTTATGATAATATCATGAAGGAAATTATTGATGATCCTTCTGGATATTTTAGACCTAATGTTGATACTGTTAGTGGAAAGCCTCAACCATCATTTGCTGAAAAGATGGGATTAGATTTAACTGATATTGTCCATAAACGTGAAGAGGCAATGTTATCTAATATGCTTGATAAAGTTCCGGGTGTGAAAAGGAGTAATCGGGCATATACGGCATTCTTGAATAAATTAAGGGCTGATACATTTAGATCATTAATTGATAATGCTAAGAAAGCTGATCCTTCTTTAGGTAATAATGAAGTCATTGCCAGTAATTTAGCTAAGTTCGTAAATAATGCTACTGGTAGAGGTTCATTAGGTTCGATGGAAAAAGCGGCTGATATTATTAATGGCGCGCTATTTAGCCCGAGATTAATTGCAGGTAATGTTCAGCGATTAAATCCTGCGAATTATATCTTCTCAGCTAATAAGGGTGCTAGATTAGAATATCTAAAATCTATGATAGCTGTAACTACTGCATGGACCACTATGGCAGGATTAGCTAAATTAGGTGGGGCAGATGTATCATTAGATCCAACAAGTAGTGACTTTGGTAAGATTAGATTTGGTAATAGTAGAATGGATCCATCTGGTGGATTACAAACTTATTTAGTCGCGCTCGCTCGTATGACTCCAAAAGGTGTGGGGGAAGAATTAGGATTAAAGACAGGACAATTTACCGCGCCATTACGAGAAGGGCAATCACAGCCTAAGACTACTCAATATGGAACTGGTTATCCTCCTAAAACTAAATGGGATGTAGCATCTGATTTTGCATTTAATAAGGCTTCACCTCCTGCAAGATTCGCAGGTGAATTACTCAAGGCGAGTGGTTATAAACCATTTAATACTTCCGATCAAGTAGTTAGATTGTTTATGCCTATGATTGTTGAAGATATGATTGAATTATATAAGGATGATCCTGAATCATTATGGATGTTAGGACCTGATGCACTCGGAATGGGTGTTCAAACTTTCGATAAAGATAATAAGGATACGTTATTTGGTTATAAGGAACCTTATCCGATTAAGTAGATGCATGAGGGAAGGAATCGTCATGAAAAAAGGCGGTTTCTTCCTGATGCATTAATACACATAGACCCCACATAGCAGCGGCTAAATCATCATCTCTTTGCATAGCTGCATGAAATGAACCACGAACTAATTCCATATCTTTCGTTTGTGTTAAAGCAATACGAAAATGATTAGATGCAGATGTGATATGATTAATGATATGGTTAATTACATCACTAGTTGGTAATCCCTTCTCCCAATTTCCTTCTCCGTATTTTAGTGCTCCACCTGATGGGATATTGTTGATTATATCTCCTGTAAATCTTTGGGCTAGTCTGTCTAATGCGATTTTTGGAATTAAATCGTATCGTGGCATTTTCGATGATCTTTTCGCTCCTGTTGGAAATTGATGCATTTCTTCCTGTTGAAATTTTTCTCTTAATTCTTTTAATCTTTTGTCGCTGTCTTTTATCGTCCCTATATCTGGCGTCGTATCCGCTTCTTTTCCCTGCTCGCCATATTGCATACACAGCTCTTTCAATTCCTTCGTGAATTTGGATTCTATTGAAGCATCCCAAAAGAAATTGTCTGAATATCGCTTTAGTGGTATATCCACCTTCTTTTCCAAGTCTTTTTCGTTCATCTGGTGTGGTCTCCTTAAAATGTCTATAAGGGGGCATTAAATTGCCATCCCCAATTTAATTTGAAATCCTACGTTACTTAAATATTTCTCTTCTAATTTATTTTCATCAATTAAAGATTGGAGCGCGCGATCAAAATCACTTCTATGTCTGAATCTAACTTTTAAATGATTAGTTTGAATTACTTTTTGTTCTTTCATGAAATCCATTATTTCATCCTTGACTTGATTCATGACTGGACCTTTAAAATTAATTCAACAGTTTTAAACATTAAACCATTATTAGGACCGAGTGATATTTCTGCAACACCTAAATCGCCTAATCCACGTTTAAATAATTGAACTCTTTTATTTTTAAGAGACCAATCAAATACAGCTTGACAACAATATCCATAAGTTTCTGCATCTACTTCATAAGTTGAAGGCCATCTTTCTAAACCAAATGTTTCATTGAAAAGTTTATGTAATTCATGAGATTTCATAGTTTCATTAACCTTTCAATTACATCCTTACTTGTATGACCATCATAGGGGGGAGCTTGGGGTAATTCAACCAAATTAAATTTATTCCAATGTTCCATTTTATAATGAAATGATATTAATTGTGGGGGTTTAAATGCATCCAATTGGGGAATGGTCATTCCAACTATGAAATATCCTTCTATAAATGATCCATCTGAATGAAAAATACTTTTCCAACATTTAACTCTAGTGCCTAGGGGAGTAATATAAGAATCGTAAATACGAAATAGCGCGACAGTTAGGGCGAGTCGCATGTCATATAGTTCAGACATGGTGTGATATTCGTCACCTATATCTATTAAATCAGAGTCTAAAGAGCATTCAGCTCCATTATCTAAATAACCATAAAATTTGGTCATGATTTAGTTTTTAAATAAGCAGTCCATTGGCAATCATTACAAATAAATAATGATTCTAATCCTTGAAATATGGTATTAAAGGATTTATTACAAGTATTACACATTAAATTTCTTTTAGGTTTTTCTTTTCTTTTGCCCGTTATGGGGTCATATTCATTTATTGGATAGGCGCGCTCTTTGGATTCATTTGCCCACATTCCATCATAAAATGGTTGTTTAGTTGGTTCTGGTTGTGTAAAAGGATTCTTCCAAATGTTTTCATAAGGATTATAAGAATTATAAGGAGTTCTTTGATTTCTCATATTTCTTATAATTTCTTCAAAAGGATTAAATCCAGTTGAAGGATTTGGTGTTGACTTAAAATTAGTAGGATTATTATTAATAAATTTATAATCAGCTTCTGCAATCATTTTACATACACGCCTAGCTGCAGAATTAGCTTCATTATCATTTGGATTATTATTAGCTAGTTTTACTAGCTTTATTAAAAGTTCGAGATTCACTTATTCTTCCCCGCAAGATAATCCTTCATTAATTTAACTTGTTCAGCTGGCATATAAAATTCTAATTTATGACCCATAGGAGTAGTATCAAACATACCTGTAGAAACTAATCCATTCATAAGTTCATCAAATTCATCCGGCCCACCATAGTGCATCCAGAATTTCTTCATTAAGATATCGCGCGCTATTGGTTTACCATCTCTAAGTAAAAACTCATTAATAATTAAGCCCTTCAATGGAGCTGAATTACTAATACCTTTTTTACCCATCGTAGCGTGTCGAACATTTCCTACTAATTTTTCACAAATCTTGATAGCTAAGGACATATCTTCAATAGATATCTCAAGAGATAAATCTCGACTTAAACTTAATAACATAGCTACTTTTAATACAGAATCTCCAAAACGATTTAATGTTCCTGTTTCATCTTTAATCTCCATCGTATGAACTTCATTACGAAATTGTTGATACCAATCATCATAGAACTTACCCGCAGGAGTAAGTGCATTATTTTCATCGAACGTATCTTTGAACGGTCCACTAATCTTAGATAAGTCCTTAAGATATTCTGCCAATAATTTAAGATCAGGAGGATTAGATAACTTTCGCATGAGAGAATTAATAGTCTGGCTTTGACTCTCATGTATAATAAACGTGCGCGCAAGGAATCCTCCTTGAATATCTTTCTTACCGAAAAAATATTCTGCATGAGCTTCATTAATCCCACCAAACATTGTAACTGTTGGGTCCTTAAGATTAAAATTCTCCATCTTAAGTAGAGATTCCCATTCACCTACGTTATAATTACGGTCGTATAGATCTGTAAGAATAGTTAAGGCCGCATTATCTTCAACGAGAGATGATGATAATTCACTAGCACATATATATCCTGTAGACTTCATACTATGTGGATTACCTGATTGACCGGTTCCAAGTTTCTTTAATATCCCTTGTATCGAAGAACGACCACTAATAATTTTAGTATTATTAACAATCCTAACAAGATTCTTAGATAATGCAATGGGTGGACCTTTTTTAAGCCCCGAGTCGGCATGGAGAATACAGAATATATTAGGATATAAATTATAAGCCCCGCCTCTATTAAGCCATACATTATCTTTCACCACTGCGCTTATTGAACAGAGTCCACTCCACATCCAAAATGATGTAGGGGATTCCATTTCTTTGTGCTGGTCTACTAATTCCGTGAGCCAGGTCATTTCGGTTCATTAACTTGAATAGGTTCAATTACTGTAATCATAAAACACCTACAGTAACTACATTTTGGGCCTGGTAAGTCTGTATCTAATTCATTTAAACAATTAGGGCAGACTACATGTCTAATTTTACGATTATATTCAATTGGTGAATCGGTGTAGACTTCTTTCATTTTACTCTTATAATAAGTCCTTCAGGACTATAATCAATATACCAAATATTTAGAATTTCATCATGTGTATCTTTAATTTGAATAACTCTATTAACTAAAGTTCTTTTACTTAATTGATTTTGAATAGCTCCAATATCTATTTTTAGTTGTTCAAATTCATACATAATAATATCAAATTGTGCATTAGTTAATTTATTATCCATTTATTGACCTACGGTCTTATCCATAGCTATACGAATTTTTTCAAATATAGCGCGAGCCTCTGTTTCAGTTTTATAATAAAAACTATTATGACTTCCTTTATATGTTACTGTAATATACCAAGTTTTACCAGGATTTTGAACATAATGGCTTGAATTTTGTTGCCCCCAAGCAACATTTCTAATGCCTTGAATATTAATAATAACTTGTTCATCTGATACACATAAATTCATCATCCCACCTTCCTATACTTATTTAAATTCATAAAATTATCTCCTATCTCAACATCAGACGGGATTGATAATGAAGGGCGTGGTAACGAGCAATTACTAAAGTCAATCGGCCGTTCCATTTCAATTTTAGCAACTGGCACAAATTTGTCAACTTCGGATTCACGAACCATGTATAATAAAGCATCGTGACTTTCCATGACGAGACGGGCACCAGTATCCAATTTCTTAATCCGAACGGCTGCATTCTTTGTATTGTCAGATACTGCGCGCTGAGGTAAGTAGGATAAAGCTTGACGGATAAGTTCGTCTCCATGCCTCTCGAAAAAGGATCTCTTTCCGCCACTTTCCGCATCAACTCCATATGGAAGTGGAGCTGTAAGAGTGCGTGATCTATTGATGATTTCTGTGACTTCTTTAAAGTAGACATTTTGTATATTCGGACACATTTTGTGGAATGTTTTTAATGCCGCGTCCGCCATTTGTTCATCTATACGAATATCTATTTTATACTTACGAGCTGAAGTATTAACTTCATTCATAGCGCGCTTACCTCTTGCACCTCTTTCTCCAGCATGTCTAAGAGTTTTTCCAAGGAATCTTTCAGAACATTCATAGCCGAGTAACTTCTTACTGTATTGTTCTTCAGTTCCACCGAGAAACCACGAAGCTGTGAGAGCGTGTATATCGTTGGTGTCGTAGAGTGCAAGCATTCTATCATCGTTACTAAATCTTGAAGTAACGCGCGCTTCAGCTTGGGATGAATCAATATTAACAAGGACATATCCCTTGTCAGGTCTATAGCATCCCCTAACATCCTGTCCGATATCTCCATGTTTGGTGATTGTTTGATAGGCAATGCCCATTGACTTTTTAACCTTCTTACCTTGAGCATTACGCATTTCAATTGCTGGCCTAATTGGTGGATCTTGTTGACCATTACTTGTCCTTCCTGTTTCTAAACATGGGAAACAGGTAGTTTTCATTCTTCCGTCATAGTCTGGGAGGGCGTAGAGATAGGTGTCGATTGTTTTATTAACTCGCCTTCCTTCAAGAATAAGTTCAACACCTTTACGATATTCTGTATTTGTGAACGATTTGAGATTAAGAAGAGACGTAAGTTCTTCCTCTCCAGTTCCATTTCTGGCTGGTAATTTCCAGACGTTGAATAATAACACGCTAACTTGTTTAGGCGATCTAATGTTAATTGGAACTTCTGCCAATCGATATAACTCATAATTAATACGCTCGCGCCACGAAACATATTTCTTTAAAAGAAGATCGCGGTTTTCATAATCAATAACAAATCCAGTTGACTCAATCTCTGCATATATTTCAGGGAGAGTCATTAAGAAGTTGCGATAAAATTTCTGGAGATTTAATTCAATTAAGTCTTTGTCCATCTCTTCATTAACTTCAAATTGAACACATGAATCGCGCGCGCAACCAAGGAGTAAATCCTTAGGTTCCCCTTCATACATTCCTTCATCTTTATAAAAAGGTTCTTCTGTATAAATAGATGTGTTGAAAGCTAATCCCTTAGGAAATTCAGGATTAATACAAAAGGCTTTCATCATTAAATCATCATAATGATTTCTTACTGAAAATCCGAGTCGTTTAAGTTTATCACGATCATAATTAAAGTTCTGACCAATAATGCCAAAGTTATCAAGAATATACTGGATAAGTATCCAAATATTAACCATGTCACTATCAGGTGTATTGATAAGTGATCTATCATTATTCCAGAATGGAATCGATAAACCATGATGCCGATTAAATGCAAAACCAATACAGAAAGGAATACACTGACCATGAGCTTCGATATCTGCGGAGGTAATCTTTTTATCAGCATAACGATCAATAAATTGTCTTAATTGTTCACTATTCTTACATACTTCAAGAGTTCGATATGGTGGATTGTATTCTTTAAAAGTACTTTGTTTAAGAGCGCGCTTCATATCGGCTATGATAATATATTTATTCCAATAACCTTTAATTTCTGATGATTCATTAGAGCCAGTAAGATCGCGCGGATGATATGTTCCTACTACTTTAGTTGAATATGCAGGAAGAATGGAACCTCTGAAATTTTGAATTTTAGTCTTACCAGATATATAGGCAAGAGATGTTCCACCTAGAGTGAGAATACAGTTAGGTCCTACTGCTCGAATTTCTTCCCTAAGATTAGTAATTTGTGATTCTAAATCAACTCCAGAAGTTTCAGCTCGAATCTTGAATGGAATCTTTTTCTTACCAATGTTAGGTGTAATATATTTCTTACTAAGAGATGTAGTCCAACATGAATCTCTATTAATACCTGATTCTTTAAGAAGAGAATCTAACATTCTTCCTGTTGAGCCAGATAGTAATTTACCTGAATTAAGGTCATCATTAGATGGAGAGTCAGTGATAATCATTAAATTAGCACCAAGCGCGCCACCTCCATGAATTTCTTTATGTTGGGTCATTATAATGGAATAATTCTACGATTAACAATATCAACTAATGTTTCAAAATCAGGAGCTTTAATCATTGATGTAAAATGCAATCCATAGGCATGTTCTGGTTCATTTATAATTCTATAATTAGTCCCTTTTGCATCTATAAAATTTCTTTTTGAAATATTAATCGTTGTTATTTTATATTCTCGTCTCATCCATTCAAGAGTTGATTCAAAATTAGATGAAAGGACTGCAATCATTCAATCATCCCCTTCCACGATAAATATAACTTTAGGGAAATGTTCATTATTTCCTTCAACAGAACCAATTTCCCAGTCTGTATCACTATGATCACACCATAGTCTAACTTCGTAATGTGGTGGATGTTTATTTAATTCAATTATTAATTCTTTTATGGTCATTTTTACATTAATTCATAACCAATTTCATTATTTCCACGATTCATAGTGCTTCTTTTTTCTAAACGTGCTATATCTCTATCAATTAAAGCTTCTAATTCTTTTGTTGTAGCATCTGGATTCTTAATTCTATAATGTAAAAAATGTTTGAATAAAGCTAATTCTTTGAGAGTCATGGAGTCCTCGCATAAATCTTCTCTAATATTTCTTCCTGCCTTTGACTTAACTGTCTACCTGCTTTTAATTGAGAACTAAGACTATCTACAAAAGTAGTTTCCCAACTAGTTAGTTCATCAGATAATTCATTTTCAATTGTATCAATCCAATCTTGATAAATTCTTGGATTTTGTGGATACCAAATTTCGGGCATGATTATTTGGTCCTTAAAATAAGTTCTTGAATTTGTCTATTGTTATCAGAACTCCATTTAACTTCTACAAAAATATGTTGCCCTATTTCATTAGTGATTTTAAACCCTAATATTTCATTAATATTTTTAATAATTCTTATTTCTCCTTTTTTCATGGTCGAATCAAGAATTGTTATACCAAAAGGAGTTACCATCGTTATTCCTCAATTTTAATTGATTTAACAGTATCAATAACGGATTCAACAGCAATCTTAATTTCGCGCGCTCGGATATAATTACTATGTTTAATTGCATCTGCCGCGTCACTAATTATTGCTAACTGTTTCAATGTCAGTGCTTTCAGTTCCTTTGTCATTATTTATTACCTTAATCTTAATAGCTTTAATCCCATTTAATATTTGAGTAATAGGAATGAATTCAACTTCCATTCCTTTTTTTAAGTCTTTGAAATTTAATGTATCAGGAATAAGTCCTGACCAATGAAAATATATACGTGTAAAAGGAATTTCTGATGATATAATAAACCCAAAACCCTTAGTTTCTTCGAGAAATACAATTTTACCTTTTTTCATTTCTATCTCATGAATAATATTTATTATTTCATCTGTCTAACAGATGCAGTTACATGACGAGGTCTATTACTTTTACCATTTTTTGTTTTCTTTGGACCTGTTGGTTTTGCCTTATAATCAAGTCTACTTGTTTTTGATGGGGGTTTTAATACATATTCACCAGGTTCAAATGCAGCACCTCTATCAAATGCTGTAATTTCTCTACTAATACTTTCAGGAGTGATAAATCTTGCCCAAACCTTTCCAACTTTAATATATGTTCTAGTTAGAAATACTCTTGCTTCTGAACCAATTTCTCGTTTTAATGCTCTAGCTGCTGCACAATTACTTGCATCAGATTTCTTTGAACCAATAATATCACATTGTTTAATATGAATCATTAATGGATTAGCTGCATCCTTAACTGGTAATCCTTCTATTGTACGAGATTTATATTTATTATTAATATTTTCTTTACCGGTTAGCCAATGAATTGGTGTTAGAGCATTACGCTTAATCATATTAATTATTCCTATAAAGCGGAGGGCTGCTCGTATCTACTTGTTAGTAGTATTGAACAGCCCCCCTATGGCTAATTAGTTCTATGCTCTCTATGAAAGGATAAGTAGAGAGGTAGTTTCCTAATTAACCAATCTCTTCATCTGCATCCATTTCTTCTGTATCGTCCTCTTCACCTTCAGTTTCATCTACATCTTCAGTAGGTTCATCTTTACCTGTCTGATCAGCATCATCCTGAAGATGATACTTAACAATGAGATCGTCATATGTCATGTTATTCATTCCTCGCAATAGCTGCATTTACGTTCATTACAAATTGATCTAAATGAGTGAGCGCGACTGATTGTTCTCGACTATAAGGGGATAATTCAACAGTAAGATATGCTAGTTCCTTTGCTTTATCACGTAAAAGAACGTATCTTTCAGCCTGATCATTGATTGGAGGATGATATGTAAATCTCTTTTCTAAATCCTTCTTTGTTTCATCTCTAACATCATACTTTTTCATAGGATAATCCTGCCAAACAAAATCTCGATGGAACTCTCTGAATAAAGGATATTGTTCCATGAATTTATCTATTACTTCTTTATTAATAGCTCCCTTAGCAGAACCTAATTCATATTTAGATTTAAACATCTTTTTCGATAATATCTTGAATTCCTTCTAAATTTTCAGGAATTTCTTCCAATTGTCCCATAATATCTTGAGCTTGTTTATATAATAGTCTAGCATCACCTTGAAGTTCATCAATAGCGGAATGAATTTCAGCTAATTTCTCTTCTAATTCCTTCTTATTCATAATTTTGACCTAATATTCAAATCAATTAATATTCATTAAAAAGTGCCCCCGACTGGAATCGAACCAGTATGCTTTTCAGCGAGAGATTTTAAGTCTCTTGTGTCTGCCAATTTCACCACAGGGGCCTAACTATTAAGGGATACAAAGCATTAAATCTTCATTTTGAGAAGATCCACTACTAGGATTAAAACATGCTTCAGAAGCAAGTCCTAATGCAAGAAGCCAAGTAATTGTTACCGCGCCCATGAATAACAATGCAGCTTCAACCCAACCCATTACATACGTAACTCCGCCCCAAACTACATAAGCCATGTTACATCTCCTTTTAAATAAATTGGCCCAACATATAAGCCTTTGACCGTTTCAGTTAAATCCTTATTTCGGCTGGCGATATTGATGAAGGATATTGTATCGTATATACGGCCTGAATCAGGCATTACATCATCGCAATATGTCTGGGCCAATCTTTAATTAATCAACTAGTCACGACACTTTCGATAGTTATGCTGAACTTTATTCTGCATCTTGTTGTTATACGTATCATTCAATACCTGAACTTCAACATCATGTCCAGCGAGCGCGTTCGTATCGAATCTACTTTGTGCAGTAACAGTCTCACCCAATGCTTCAAACAAACCCTTCATGAATCCAATAGCCTTACTATTGAAATTCCATGTAAGGGGAACTCCTGCGAATTCTTCACTTCCATTATCTGCATTCTTGATAATGGTTGCCTCAGCAATATAATTGATCGACTTACCATCCTTAGATGCTTCTCCATTCGAGACATCATCAATATGAACCTTATACATACCGGGTTCTACAATCTTATCACGAAGGAGGTCTTTTTCAGTAAATTGAATAATAGCCATGATGATTTTAATCCTTTTGATTATGGGGTTACTGTTAATGACTTTGGTGTAGGTTTACTTTCACTCTTCCAACGATTCTTCTCAATTGCTGGTTTGATGTATTTAGTATACAAAGGATCTCCATTAAATACAATTTTTCTATCTAGCGGTAAAGACGTGCGCGCGAAATCATCACTGGTATGGCTTGTTAGACATGTGTAGTCTCCCTCCTTACTAACGTCTACTGCTTTCTCGACGTTAAAATGATAAATTTCAGAACAATATGATGGAATCTTAGCTGAGATTACTTTTCCACCTGTGACAATAATTCTGCTATGATGGGTAGATGCTGTATCACTATCTAGCTTTCTTTCACCAATTACATGTGCAATAAGAACTATATTAACTCCAAAATATTCTTTAATATCTTGAAGTATTGCAATTTCATCAAGAAATCCGGCAGCTTCTGCTTTATAATCACCCATTGTATTAACAGCAATGCCACCTATATTCATCCCTGATTCATCACCTGCTTTATTAGATTTACCAGTTTTGGATAGAAGTGTCTGTCTATTAATAACATCTCCATTAGATGTAATAGAATCGAGAATAACTGTTTTAGCTTTACAATTAGTTCTCATTCTTTCTAACTTCTGTTTAATATTATTAAAGTCAGTATAATTATCATAATCAATATCAGCTGGATTAATACCCCAATTTCTACATGGAATAATAAGGGAATCCATCTTCTTATCTATAGAGAACCAATATTGAGGTGTCGGGAAAGATAGCGCGGCAGTAGATTTTCGCGTGCCTATCTCTCCTTTCATCATATAAAACATTGCATCTTGATTTACTTGACCTAAGTTGGGCATTTATTCTCCTGAAATACTTGTGATAATACCACAATGACTTGGCGCATTTACATACATATTAAAACAAAAAGTAATATACATTATAAATTCATCATCTTGTAATAATGATGTTTTTTCTAATGTAGTATTAATTAAATTTTCAATATCTACTTGCGCTCCTATTACTGTCGCAAATAGATTTTTGAGAAAAGCGCGTCTATTCATTTGAAGGATCCCACTTAGGCCCGACCATAAATAATTCCTTCAATTTACCTTCTCTTAATGATCTATCCACACGACATACTTCATAAAAATCGCAGAATCCATATCGATTTTCACAATGAGTATTATTAGGATCCCATCTATCTAAATCGATTGAATGAAGAAATTTATATACATAAGTAGGAAGAGTTTCATTCTTCCATTCTGCTAATCTATCATATGTATATGACATTGTCTCACGAACAAATTTCTCAGCCGGCTTAAGACTTTTTTGCCAACCTATCTTATTAACAATTACATTATTAGTTCCCATAATCAAACATTGACCCATAAATTGATTATTAATATCGCCCATCTTCCTATCAATTTTACGAGTCTTATGGTCCATTGATGTAGGTTTCATGTTAGAATTAGTAACAATTACATCAATCTTAGCCTTCCAAAGTATACGAATTTCATCATCTTCATATAATACTTTACCCTTAACTGATTCACTTTCAAGGGGAATATAAGGGTCTGACATGGTATGCTGAAAATATTCTTCCATTGTCTTGACGATCCAATTATATCCAACTTCATATTTGTCGGATTCCATTGGAACATTTTTACAGCCAAGATATGGGTCTGATTTCTTATGTTTCTGACAAATAGATTTCTTACAGTCGAGACAGCCAAAATAGTATTCCTCACCTGCTGTCATGCCTGCTGCTATAGAGAGGGAACGGCTGAATCCATTGATTAAATTAGTATAGAATATTTCAAGTATTGCATGTGCGATTGAACCTGCTTCAAGAGAATTACCTTTTCCATCTATATCAATCAATTGCATGTTATAAACGAAATTAAATAAACGCGCGCACGCCATGTATGAAGTAAACATGGATGCGTCGAGGATTATATTCTTCTTTTTAATAATTACTTCTATTTCTGGTTGATTGATTAGTGATACTAATTTAGTTGGATAAGGTTCGTGATTAATTATAGGTTCAACTGATGGCAAAGTTTTCCCATGTGAATTTTCCTTTAATCGTTGGAGCGCGAGTAGTTCAGAGAGGCCCATTTTATTTACTTTCTAAAACAGCAACTATTTTATCATAATTATCTGTATTATCTAAAATTTCCATTGGATAATCCAATCCTCCTATATAAAGATATCTAATACTTTCTTTCATATCATTAAGAAAAGGACCCGTCATCATTAGAATTAATGATTCATCTAGATAAAGAGTTAATCTTTTTTCTGGCGTTCTATATGAATAGGAATCAAGGACAATCATTTACAATTCTCCTCCATGAATTTTACTATTTCCTTTAAATCTTCTATTTTAAGGTATATATTATTTTCGTCCTGAAAGAATTCATATATACCAGTAGTAACATCTGGAAGAATTATTGCAAATATTCCATCTTCGTCTGAAACTGAAAAGGCTTTAGGTATGGCATGATAGTTATCAAATTTAATCATGACGCCTTCTTTTTATTCTTATTATTATGCCCTTTAACAATTGCTTCAATTAATTCTTTCATTACATCACTTTGATTCCATGTAACTCCTTCTCCTTGATTCATGGATACATGGAACTCACTTCGTTTCTTTTCAATAATTCCACCTAAAAGGTCATCTACAGTTCCACTAGCTGTCATGAATATTACATTAATGATTCCTGCTAATTGTCCAATACGTCTAAATCTACCGGGCGCGGCTTGATCCTCATTAGCAGGATTCCATTGTCTTTCATGAATGATAGCATCACTACATGTTTGTAGATTTAATCCTTCACCAGCGGCAAGTGTAGAAGCTACCATGAAAGCGCGTGATGAATTATTAAATCTTTCTTGTGTCTCGAATCGTTCCATACTAGATTGTTCTCCAGTTAATCGAAGAACAGGTATAGAAGGAAACTTTTCCTTTAACTTATCATATAGAATTTGAGCAACATCTTTATGATGAACAAATATAACTAACTTTCTATCTGTTTCTTCATAGAATGTTTCGCACCATTCAACAGTTACAGGAATTTTAGCTAATCCTGTAATGTGTCTCATTCTACTTAATTTGGCAATGATAGGTCCATCTTCATTATCATAACTATCTTCATCGCCACCAATTACTTTATCATTATACCATTTAACAAATGTAGATACTTCTTCATCATATGCCTGTTGAGTGACATTATCCATATCACAATAGAACATAGTTCTATTTACATCAGGCATTTCTTTCATTACTTCTGATATTTCTCTACGTATGACTAAATCTTTTGTATATTCCTTAAATCGTTCGATATCTCTTATTCCGCCTTCTTTATATTTATCTGTTCCAGTTTGTTGATAATAGTTAACCCATCTTTGACTGAATTGTGCGAACGAAGAGAATTTCTGTGGAGCCATCATATTCAAGATAGAGAAATATTCACTACCTCGATTTTTCCAAGGCGTTCCAGAGAGTGCGATAACATTCTTATCTTTAACTAATCTTCTTACTTGTTGCGTTCTTGTTGAATCTACGTTCTTAACTTGTTGGCATTCATCTAATACTACTGTTTTGATATTAGCGAGTTTATTAATATCAAAACCTTGAGTAATTATCTTATCACCACGTTTCCTATTTTTAGGAACCATTATATCGTAGGATATGATGTATGCCTTAAACATAGGAAGGATATGATCATTAGATGATGTTATAACTTGAGGAATAATATTCAGCCACTTCAATGCTTCCTTAAAGAACTGAAACTTAAGAGATGACTTAACTACGAATAATACAGGTAAGGATTCAGCATGAAAGAATAAATAACCTAACATCTGAATAGTCTTACCTAGTCCCATCTCATCGCAGATTAGGACACCTTTATTAACGGAAAGACTTGTTTCGATAAATTTCATTCCTTCAATCTGGAAAGGGAATGGCTTAAATTCGAAACATTTATTACATTTATTCTTTTCCCAAACATGCTTACAGGCTTTAACCCGTGGTTCATGATTGTTAGATATAAATGTTTCATAAGGAGTTCCCTTATGAATTTGTTTAATTAAAAGGTGCCCACATTTAAGAAATATCATCTTCTTATCTGGGCTGTCGGAAGATGTATGGATTAATGACGATCTTACTTCAATTGCATCTTTTCCACAATGAGGACATTTATCACGAAGCTGAGTAATTTCATACTTAGGTTTACGTATAATCTCTTCATCATACGTAATCTTAACATCAGCTCCACTTCTAATTGCATCGATAATTTCAGGCGTAAGAGCTAAATGACTACATGGTGCGACTGAATCACAACCTACTTCGCGCGCCTTTTTAGCCCATACTTCATTATGACTCTGCCCGGGACATAGCGCGTGTGCTATTTCATGTAGGATTGTATTTCTTATTTCAGGTTCGGGATGAATGTCTAGATGATGAGCATTAAGAATGATACACTTATCTTTATAACTACATAGACCTAGATAATGTGCATTATTAGCAGTAGATAATCGAACATGCCAATCTTTTAGGTTATATTCAATTAATTTCTCATGAGCGAAACGTGTTGCGGCTTCTCTGTTCATGTGATTATTTACTTAAATAATGCATAAAATAAGAATGATGCCTCTTGTAAATGTTCCCCCATTGAATGAAGGATTGATTTAATCAAGTCATGTGTTTGTTTATTCGCGTCAAGGTGAGCTAATCTTGATTGAACCATTAGAAATTCTTCATAATCTATATTATATTTCTTACATAATTCCCTTCTTGTTAAAACTGAATCGCTTAATCCTATTTGCTTTGGGTTTTTAATTCCTAAAAGAATTAATGCTTGATTTAAGTTAGCTCGAGCTGGACTACTATCTGGTAAATATGTCATTGCGTAATAAATTTCTCTAGCAACTTGTTCAATATCATCTACTATTTTATATAATTCTACCTTCAAAACACCAACTCCTCTCTTCCAATATCTCCATCATTAATAATATAATAGCTTAATGTTAGTATAGCCGGTTGCTTACTTCCATCACTATTGAATCTGCCTACATGCATTCTTACATTAGGACCGCGCCCATTGATACGGACCCATCTACCTAACTTAATGTAATCGCGCGCTTCTTTCAAGGCTTCCCTTACCATTAATACAGTATAATCAGTTTCAGTCATTATCATGGATTTCATATAATCTTTCTAATTAATCAAGGAACAGTTGATATCATTTCTTTATATCGAATTATAGCCTTTAATGGAGTTAATTTGTATACATTACACAAATTCTTAATAATCTCTGCTGGTATTCCATGCTGAGTAGATAATTCTTTCACTTCAGCCATGTTTACCTTACCGACTCCATCCCCTTTAGGCTTAGCAACCTTAACTTTATTAGGCTTATAATCAATATCTCTAACTCTGTATTTCTCCTGTTCTTCCTTGGTTAATGATGCGACTAGATTATTCAGATACGTCTGGTCTGCCTTAATATTGTGAGTAATTTCTAATCGCTTTTCTTCTACTTCAATTAAGACAGCCTTGAACTTATCATATCTCTCTTTAACGGCCATATAGAGAGTATAATCTTTTCTTGCGATAGTTTCATCAGAATCAATAATCTTCTTTAATTCCGATATACTAATTGTCTCAGCATTGAAATAGTCAGCGCGCGTTACTACTGAACTATCTATATCTCTACTTAGCTGTAGATTCTTCTCAGTAATAGCGCGATGTTCTGTTAATCTTTTTTCTTGATTAGCTGGCGATTGATGTTCAATTTCTTTACTATAACAGGTAGGACATAAAAGGATTACATTAGCGTATAACTCACATGGACCGATGTAAGGGCATGCTTCACATGTAGCGAGTGATGTATGGTCTAATTCAGACCGTCTACATCTTACGCATACATCAGGCACACCGCCTTGTATGAATGGGTGATTCATTTGTTTATTACTCTAATCCAACCTAATTCTTTAGTTAAGGGATGTTGGACTAATTGTGCGCCACATTTACATGTTCCAAAAGTTTCTTGCTTGCAATAAGGACATTTTTCTGATTGGTCTAAATGAATATTCATTATTTCCCCCTTTCCTCAAATAACTTACTAATCTTATCGATATCAGATTCATCTAATTCAATAAAATTAGGGTCACAATTCTTACATAAAGGCTTATCCATCTTCATGGTTCGCGCGTCCATGATAGTAGACTCTTCACATTCCGAGCCCCAACATAAAGTTAGTTTACCCGGAATTAATTCCTTCATGTGAGGCGGCATATAATGGCTACAGTTAGAGAGCGCGCACGCCCATACACTAGTGGAACCATTAATAACCGTCTTATAGTATTTATGAGTGTGCTTTTTAGCCATCGGAGTCTAATTCTAATTGTTCTTCAGGGGATTCTGCAATATTCTGATATGAACCGTAATCTAATGATTCAGATTTACACTGTGAGCATTTCTTAAATAGATATGAATCTTTAATTTTATCACCAGCCAAAGGACCTGAATCACTAAATAACTGGAATAAACATTCTTGACATGTTCGGAGAAATACTTGCTTCATAATTATTCATACCTCTATGGAATCTACTGTATGTTTATCTGAACTAAAATAATTCAGTCAGATTGGTTATAACCCTACAGTTAGGATGTAGCTAAACACTACTTTTTGCCACAGATTCCATACAAGCATGAATAATTAATTAGTGTCACCCGGAGAGGACACACCCTCTCTCTCTCCTCTCTGAGTATACCACAAGTCCCCCCGCCTTGTCAAGTCAAGTCCGCCGGACCATGTAACTTATACATACATGTAGGATTAATTAATTATCTTATTAAAAAAAAAAAAAAAAAAAAAAAAAAAAACCAATTTTTCGGCCGAGAGGGGACCAAAAAAGGCCTGAGGCTTTGGATTTACAAATAAAACGGGGGAAACTAGGTTATTTTTTATTCCACTCAA
>Ga0137351_1000005_pt1 | contig 17471 bp, 21 predicted proteins | sample EasRivERMLT690_2_FD_104760 | JGI IMG/M metagenome (GOLD analysis project Ga0137351, IMG submission 104760) | Soil microbial communities from meander-bound floodplain in the East River, Colorado, USA - East River MetaG ERMLT690_2 | ecosystem: Environmental > Terrestrial > Soil > Floodplain ...
AGGGCCATGCCGCCCGTCATCAGCGCGGCCCAGAAGGGGAGGAAAAAGCCCGGTGGCCGCGGAACGTCCGGGTGCGGTTTGCCGTTGTCATCCACCTTCAGGGCGATGAAGAACGCCCAGACCCACAAGCCGCACTGCGCAAGGCATGACGCTGTCCAGAGGAGATGGGCGGCGCTTGGGAAGCGGAGAAACAGGGCGCGCCGAGTCAATTCCTGAATCCCAAAAAGGAAGAGGGCCCACTGGCGCACCCGCTCGCCCTTGAGCATGGCCGTGCAGTGGTTGCGGTTGCACCAGAGCCAGTAAAAGAAGCTCTGGAGGCAGGCGTGGTCGATGTCGTATCGGCCGCGGAGATCGCGCCACACAAGGCGGGCGTTCCTCTGGTCGTCCGGGTCCTCTCCAATGGGAATCCAGGGGTCAAGCTCCGACGGTTCGTCGTGGTCGGCGCCGACGGGTTCCCGATAGGTTCCTTTTTTCATAGGGTGGCGGGTACGAAAGCCAGGCATTCCTCACGCGAGATCATGCCGCGGCGGTAAGCCTTGATGGCGATTTCCGCCGCGGAAAGCGCGAGACCGGGCACCACATCCATCGTTCCGAAGGCGTTGCCGGCGGCATCGACCAGGACCGGCACGCCATAACTGGATGCGGCGTGATCGGTGGTAAGGGCGAAGGTGACACCGTCCAGGGTGAATTCTTTGGTTTTCATCGGTTGGATTGCTGCTTGTTCATTCGGTGAATGGGTCGGGAGTGGTGGGAGAAACCCGGCGGCCGGCTTAGACTTGCGCTTGCGAAGCCACCCGAACCCTTTGGTTCCGCGCGGCGTCACCCGATACTTCCAGCGGGCTTTCATGCCGGGAGGCTACCGGCGCGGGGTGGAAATTCACCTTCACGGTGTTGGCGGCCGGCGTCGGGAGAACCGCAAAGAAGGCCGCGGCCTGCTCGCGCGTCACGACCGCCTTGTAATGACGCTCCAACATGGCGACCGAATGACCGAGGGCCTCGGCGACGGCGGCCGCGTTGCGCTCCGCGGCCAGCCGATAGCTGGCGGCCGTGTGGCGGGTGATGTCCTGGGGCCACTTCTCCCACCCGAGGACCTCGCGCAGCCGGCGCAGTATCCGGCGCCGGGCCTGCCACCCGAGGGGCAGCTCGGACTTCAGCGCGCGTGCGTGGCGGAGCCAGGCGGCGGCGTGGGCGTCGAGATACACGGCGCGGCGGGAACGCACCTTCGAGGTACAGGCGTCCACCCGCACGACAGGCTCCGCGGTGTCCAGGAGGATGTTGTCCCATGTCATCGCCTCGGCCTCGGCCGGGCGTAGGCCACAGATCGAGGAGAGAACGTACCAGGCGAGCCCGCGGGGATTGGCTTCGAGGTAGCGCAGGGCGGCCTCGTGCTGCGCCACGGATAGAATGGGCGGGGTCCGGGAGACGATGCGGACGCCGGGGATTTTGTCGGTCGGGTCCTCGGCGATCCAATCCTCGCGCACCGCGTAGCGCATCCAGGCGCGGGCCCGGTTGCGCATGGTGGAGCGGGTCCAGCCCTCGCGACCTTCGAGCCAGGCCATGAGGGAGTCCTTGTCGATGACCGAAAGGGGTTTGGATTCCCGGCCGGCAACGAGCGTTCCGAGAAACTGCCGGCACGAGGAAATGTAATCGTGCGACCGGCCCTCGGCCCTCAGGTGTTCGAGGAAGCGGGTCAGGGCGTCGCCGACCGGCATGGTGGACGGGACGGGCTTCGAGTCGATGGCCGCGACCACGGCGGAGAGATCGTGGCCGGCATCGAGCGCGCGGACCACCGCGGCCATGACCTGCTCCCGCGTCGATGGATCGAGGGAAAGAAAGGCGTTCCGGTTGTCGAGGCCCGTGGCGCGGAGTTGGGCGGCGGCCGCCTCGGCCTCGACCTTGGAGTTAAAGAAGGACCGACGCCGCTCGCCGGCTTCCTGCCGGTCGAGGACCCACCGCGGCTGGCCGTTGTTGATGACCTTGCGAATGGCGAACGCGGCCGGCGCGGACGTGGGCGGCCTGATCGCGGCCGGCTCGCGCGCGGCGGCTTCCGCTGCTTCCCGGGTTTCAAAGAAGGACCGGCGCCGCTTGCCGTTCTCCTGGCGGTCGAGCATCCACCGGGTGAGACCGCAGTTGATGACCTCTCGGATTTTGTACGACATGGTTTTCAAGGATGATTGCCAGCCCTCCTTTTCAAGGAGGTGGGAGCCTTTTTGGGGTTCCCGATCCTGGCAGTGGACTGGCATTGCGACGGCAGTTTGTGGCAGTGGAGCCCGCGAATCAAGCTCTATAGTGCTCGAACCGTCCACTATCCTACCGGAACCAGGATGCGCGGTTCACGCTGCAAGTGCTTCTGTTGTAATACAATCTAAGGGTAAGCATTTGAGGGGGAAGGTGGTGCGCGGTGCAGGGCTCGAACCTGCGACCCCCTCCGTGTCAGGGATGTAGTTAATGCGGTTTTATTGGCCTTTTTGAGTGTTTTTGGGTTTCTGCTGCCATTTTGCTGCCAGATTTTTGGCAGCGAGAATCGTCAGAAGAGGCGTCTGGAACCTTGGGTGGGAGGGACGCTGGCGCATCGAGAAGCGGTCCCAGACCCTGCTTGCGCATGAGTTCTTCCTCGGCGGCGCGGCGCACCCGAAGCCGGTTCTGGATGAAGGTCGGGAAGTAGGCGCGCAGGGCCTCGTTGACCAGTTCGCGCAACGGGGCGCCGGTCGCGGCGAGCACCAGGCGCAAGGTCTCCTCAACGTCACGGTCGGCTTCAAAACTGTGCATCGACCGCCGTTGCTTTGGGTCTGGCCCCGACGGCGATTGTTGTGCCATTAGGTTTTGGACCCCTCACTACGCCACTTTCTCCCTTCCTGTCTATTCGCGCCGATTCGGACGCAATACAAGGCGGTTGAGGTCGATTGAATTGCCCAAAGGCTTGTGTTGCCCAACGATAGACGGACTGTTTGTTTCATGCATTGCAGCATTGCCTAGCGAAAACCTTGGGGTGTTTGTATTACAAAACCTTGGCTTGCAACCGATTCCCGTTGATTCGCCACCGATTCGATTCTTATAAGCGGCAGTAGCACCTACCCTTGTAATGCACGAGAAACAATCCTCCCACGGGCCATCCAAGCTCGTGTGCATTCGCCCGGACGCCAAGACCGCTTTGCTGATCGAGGAGGCTCGGGTCCGCTTCCGGCGCGGGCTCAGCCGGCTCGTGTGCCGGGCCATCGCCCTGGAGTTCCCGCGCTTCCTGCGGGAGGCCGGGCCGGGTCCGCGGCCGGGCAGCCGTTCCAATCAACCCCCCGTATCTACCAAAACACCCAACCCATGAAGCAGGAGCCCGCCGCCGTCCAAAAGGTGTACGTCAACCTCGACGTGCCCATGACCGTTTCCGAGTTCGCGGAATTCCTGGCGGTGGACCCGTCATGGGTCCGGCGCCGGCTGAGCAGTTTGCCGGGTGTGATCCGGCATTCCCGGAAGATGGTCCGCATTCACCCGCGCGTTTACCTGGAGAAGGCCGGCGGGGCCAAGCGGAGAGCCTGACACCCGAACTCTCCGGGGATGAAGCCTGACCGCCAATTCCTTCGAGCCACCCGCGTGCGCGTGGGCAAGGCTGCCAGCGACGACAGCGACGGATGCAACGGGGTGTTCCGTTGGACCGAGGGTCCCCTGGCCATTCTGGCGATAGCCTCCGACCGGGAAGGCTGGGGACACGTCTCAATCACGGCGTGGCGCAGCGTCGGCCCGGAGGTGGGAGCCTACGAGCTTCCGTCCTGGGACCTCATGGAGCGCGTGAAACAACTCTTCTTCGGACCGGATGCCTGGGTCATCCAGTATCACCCGCCGAAGGCCAAGCGGATCAACAATCACAACTCATGCCTGCACCTATGGGAGCCCCTGAAACAGAAATTGCCGATCCCCCCGCCCGAGATGGTCTAGCGGATGCCTTGCCCCGAACCCGACAGCATCCGCACTTCACCGCGAGCACCGGGCGCCGGGTCCTCGTGGTCCACCACGACACCGACATGGACGGCATCCTTTCGGGCGAGATCGCGGTCCGCGCGCTTCGCTCCGAGGGGTGCGACGTGGAATGCGTGGGCTGGGATCATGGTCGGGAGGTTCCGGCCACGTCCGGCTTCCACGAGGTGCATGTCCTGGACATTTCCGCCCCTGAGTTTCTCGACAAAGCCGACTCGCGCGTGGTGTGGATCGACCACCATGCCAGTGCGATTGAACGCTGGGACGCCAAGGGCCGTCCGGGGATTCGAGGCGTGAGAATCGACGGCGTTGCCGCCTGCCGGCTGGCCTGGTGGTATTACCACCACCGGGACCGGCCGGTGACCAAGGAGAATTTCATCGACCGCCGGGTGGATGAGCCGGCCCTGGTGACCCTGGTCGGCGAACACGACGTGTTCGACCACCACGACGGGGCCACGTGGAAATTGCATTGCGCCTTGCAGGCTTACACCCCCGGAGAGATTCGATCTCTTTGCGACGAGCAACTGAACCCGGTGCTGTCGGGCCTCCTTACCCGCACCAGCCTGGAGCGGGTCCTGGCGCAGGGGGAGATCATCGACCGCTACAAGGAGAACGAGTCGCGGAGACTGGGCCTGACTGCCTCAACCGTGGAGTGGATGGGCCTCGTGTGGTGTTTCATCACCGCTCACGGCAACTCGCAGCTCTTCCGCTACGCGGCCGACGAAAGACACGACGCCCTCCTTTTGGCGCGCTTCGACGGCAGAATCGGCCGGTGGGTCGTGAGTCTCTTTCCCAACCCCTGCAAGCCGCTGCCATTCGACGAGCGGAACTCAATTCTCGGGGTGGCCAAGATGATGGGGGGCGGCGGCCATCTCGGTGCCTCCGGATTCCGGGCCGCGCGGGAGTGGATGACGGAATTTCTCAAGGGCCTTCAGCCCCATGGCTGATTCCCGATGATTTACGCCGTCGCGCACTGGGGCAGGGAGTTCGAGAACGACCGTTCGCGCGGTCTGCATCGGATCGCCTGGGTTCCCCTGCCCAACAGGTTCGACTCCGCCGCCTACTGGCGGATGATGGAGGAGCCGGACGCCGCGGTGCTCTTCGCCTCCTGGGTCTGGATCATTCAAGTTGCCAGCCGGTGCTCCACCCGGGGAGTGCTCGTGAAGGATTCCGGGATCGCGCACGACGCCATGAGCCTGGCGGAACGGGTCCGGGGTCGGCCGGAATGGTTCGCCCGCGCCCTGGACTACTTCCTTGGCAACGGATGGCTCTGCGAAGTGGTCGCGGACACCGGGCCCGCGGGTCAGGCGCGCTTCTTGCAGACACCCCGGACGGCCGGCGGCCGGGCGACACTCTATGCGTCGGTTGCATCCGATTCGCCGTCCGTGGGGAGCGGTTCGCGGACTACAGGGGACGGTTCGCGTACGATAGAGAACGGTTCGAGTTTGGCGGGTGGGTCCGGACCCCCGTCGGACAACTCCGGCAAACCCTTCGAGGACAAGACTTATGAACTGCCTTTTGGCGCGCAGAGCGAGGCCGGCGAGGGCGGTCCGCGCGGTGGTGGCGGCTCTTCCGGGAAGAAGAAGAAGACACAGTCTCTCAAAGACTGTGTCTCAAAGGCTTTGACTGGCGCCACCCCCGGGCCGGCGCCCGAGGCGGTTTTGGCGTTCGCCGCCGGGTGCGCCATCCCGCAGGCGGCCGCGGAGGCGTTCGTGGACTACTTCACCCGGCGCGGCTGGCGCGACTCCTACGGGCGGCCGGTGGCCTCGTGGCGCGGTCGGCTCCGGCTCTGGGCCAAGGATTGGGAAAAGCGCAGCGCCCGCGGGACCCGTCCGGCGCGGGCCCTGGCTGCCACGGAGCGCCACGTTCCGGTGCCGGAGGCGGTGTCGCCAGAGGCTGAACCTGCCGGCCCGTCCTGCGCCATTCCTGTGCTCGTCGAGGGCATGAGGCGGGCGGTAGCGGAATCCCGACAGAGATGCCCTCAAGAGAAGGGACATCATCCAAACCAAGGTGCGGAGAGAACGCCCGGCAACGGAGTCAGGCTCCCCGAAGCACCACAACCCATGACCGCGTGAGCAACATTCTGCTGGCCGTCCTCGGATTCGATGTGCTGACCGCCCCGCCGCTCGGCGCGCAGCCGGTGGCCGGCCCGTTCCGGCCGGGCACCGAAGATTGGATGTTGCGCGGCGTCATCAATGACCTGCGCTCGCGCAACGTCCGCGTCCTCCTCGTGCAGGAGCGGGCGGCTTTGGAGCGGGGCGGGTACTGGGGAGTAAGCGTATGGCGACCAGGCGTCCAAAGAATCGACCCCACACCCCAGCCCGCGGACCCGGCGGCCGCTTCGTTGCCCGACCGAAGACCGGCGGCAAGTCCGGCGCCCGCGGCCGAACTGCAACCGGGCGGGCCCGGAAATCTCCCGCCCCTGCCAAGCACAGGGAAGCCGCCCCCGTCCCCGCCCCCGTCCCCGCCCCCGTCCCCGTCCTCCCGGCCGGCTACAAATTCGAGGCGGAAACCGAGCGGGACCTTGAGCAGTACATCGCCGGGCAGGCGCCCCAATCCAAATTGACCGTGGACCGCGTGAAACTGCTTTGCACCGCCGCCGTCATGGGCGTTCCGCTGGTCCTGGCGGCCGAGCAGGCCGGCATTACGAGGGAGACTTACTACTCCTGGCGGGAGCGACATTCCGTCATTTCTGACATCCTCACGCGCGCGGAGGCGGCGCACGCGGTGGCGGCTCTCACCCGGATCGTGGCCGCGGCCGAGGCCGGCGACTGGCGCGCGGACGCCTGGTGGCTCGAACGCCGCCGGCCGGACGAATTCTCCAAGACCCAACGCCTGGAGGGCGACGTGAGCGTGGGCCTCAAGTGGTCCGACTTGGTCGCCGAACTGGATTCCACACCCCCAACGCCCAACGCCGCATGATTTCGGCAACGAGAAGCAACCCCATGAAAAACCAACCCCTGACCGAAGACCTCAAACACAGGATTTGTTGGACGGACCATGAGCGCAATCTCTTCGAGGAGGCCCTGCTGCGACAATTCCACAAAGCCCACTCGAAGAAGAAAGGCTGGAAGCGCGCCGCGGTAAAGGCGGCGGAGGAGGAGGCCCTGCCGCCCGAGCGGCGACGTGGCTGGACGAGCCTGCAACGAATCACCCAGCCGTTCTTCAAGCGGATGAATGACCATCCCCTTCCACCGCCCCCCGAGGCGCCGGCGCCGGCTGCCGCGCCCGAGCCCGAGCCCACGGTGGCGCCCCAGGCCAAGGAGCCCGGGCCCGAGGCCGCGCCCCCGTTCCCCACGACGAGCGTCGAGGAGGCCGTGGTGCGCGCCCTTCTGAGCGTCGAGAGCTTCATGGATAGCCTGGCCCGCGCGGTGGACAAAGTGTCGGGCGACGGATCGGGCCTGCGCGATTTCGTCCGACGCCTGGGGACCGATGGGCCGTCCTCACCCGCGGGCATCGCGGCCGCCCCGGCTGGCCCTCCACCGCCGCGGCCGCCCTTGCCACCCCGCCCACCATCCAAACCCATGGAGAAACCCCGCAATATGCGCGTCGCCGTGGTCGGCTTTCTGGGCGACCAGTTCCGGCACTTAAAGGAGAAAGTGCAGGAGTTGCCGGTGGATCTCATCGAAATTAACAAGGACCGAAACTCCACCGATTTCCCAACGTGCGAACGAATCATCCTTGAGCGACACATAGACCATCGGTGGAGCGAGATGGCCTCGCGGTATCTGGGGAAGTCGAGGGTCGCCTTCGTTCACGGAATCAGCGAGGCGGCGCAGCGCATAGCGGACTTCCACTCGCAGAACGTCGCCGAGGCGATAAGCGGAGTAAAGGTAAGCGTAAGCGTATGAGTGAGCACCGCAAAAGTGTCGAATGGATTACCAACCGCTTCGCAGTCTGGAGTGTCCGATTCGTTACTGCCCGGCTTAACCAACTTGCGCGGGATGGCGAACGGTTCGACGAAATGACTACGGGCGAAATTGCCGCGGACATGGCTCGGGTGATCGCCGATGACCTGGAATTCGCTCTGGAGACGCGGCCGTGGCTTCAGAACGCCAGTTTTACCAGCGACCCAAAACCCAAGAAACGAACCGCCAAAAAGGAAAGGATGTAAATGAACGACGCTCCCAAGACCGACAACGACAAGATCAATGGCGTTGTAGTTGGCGAGGCCTCCGCACTTCTTCGCGATAAGATAGAAGGCTTGGAAGGGTTTTGCGTGATTGTCATAGCTGCAAGTCCAGGTTGGACGCCATTCTGGAGGCAGTTTTCGGATTTTCACGGCACATCGCACAATCTGCGGGGGATGCTCAACAAGGTGCTCGAAGAGGTTGAAGAGTCCGAGTTAACCCAAATTGGCGATGGGGAAGTTATCTACGATGCCACGACCTCTCCCGATGAGTGACACCGACGGGACTACCAGCACCGACCTCTGGGGCAACCCGATCCCGCCGGAGCGCACGACCGGCAAGCTCCGGGGGTACGCCGGCAACCCCGGCCGCGGCCCCAAGGGCGAGACCTGCCGCACTTGCGAATTCTACCGGCACCGGCTGGGACGCTACCGCAAATGCGGGCTTTTGGAGCGCGTCTGGACCCACGGGCCTGGCACCGACATTCTTGCGGGGTCGCCGGCCTGCCAGTTCTGGAAGCCCAAGCCGCCATGAATCCCGACTCCCGGCCCGCGGCCCTGGCCTACCTCGCGCGGCTGCGCAATGACCTGCCGCTCTTCGCCTCGAAGCTACTCTTCATCTTAAGCAAGACCGGAGAGCTTGAGCCCCTGGCCTTCAACCGGGCCCAACTCCACGTTCACGAGGCGATTCAGGAGCAGCTCAATGGCACCGGCAAAGTCCGGGTCCTCGTCCTCAAGGGCCGGCAGCAAGGCATTTCGACCTACGTCCAGGCACGCTTCTACTGGCGCACCAGCCTGCGGCGCGGCATTCGCGCCTACATCCTCACCCACCGAAAGGACGCGAGCGAACACCTCTTCGCCATCGCCCAACGGTTCCACCGCCACCAGCAGGGGCTCCGCCCGGAGTTGGGCGCCTGCAACGAGCGGGAGCTTCTCTTCGAGGGCCTCGAAAGCGAATACCGCGTGGCCACAGCCGGGGCGGTCGGAACGGGCCGGTCGAGCACCGCGCAGTGTTTCCACGGGTCCGAGGTCGCCTTCTGGCCCAACGCGGACGACCACATGAGTGGGCTTGCCCAGGTGATCCCGGACCTGCCCGGGTCGGAGATCATCCTGGAAAGCACGGCCAACGGGGTCGGCAACTTCTTCCACCGCGCATGGCAGTCGGCGGAACGCAAGGAGAGCGATTACCGCGCCATTTTCGTGCCCTGGTTCTGGCAGCCGGAGTACCAACGAACGCCCACCGGCGCGGAAGAGTGGAGTGCCGAAGAGGAGTTTTACCGGCAGGCTTACGGGCTCACTCTGGCCCAGTTGGCCTGGCGCCGGCACAAGATCCTGGACGATTTCACCGGGGACACGGCTCGCTTCTGCCAGGAATACCCCGCGACGGCGTCCGAGGCGTTCGTGGCCGTTGGGCATGAGCCCTTCATCCCGCCCGTGCTGGTCCTGGCCGCGCGCGGCCGCAAGATAGAAAAGCAACTCTCCGGCCTCGTGGTGGGCGTGGACCCGGCCCGGTATGGGAAGGACTCCACCTGCATCGTGCGGCGGGTCGGGCGCGAGTGCCGTCCGGTCGAACGCCTGCGCAAGCGAGACCTGATGCACCAGGCGGGGCGCATCTCCATCCTGATCCGGGAGGAGCGACCCCTGCGGGTTTTCATCGACGTGGGCGGACTGGGCGCGGGGCTTTACGACCGGCTCCTCGAACTGGGTTACGGGGAGGTGGTGACCTCCATCAATTTCGGGGAGACCGCCAACCGGCCGGATCGGTTCCTCAACCGGCGCGCGGAAATGTGGAGCAACCTGCGGGACTGGCTGGCCGGCGCCCGTCTGCCCGACGACGATATTCTGGCCGGCGACCTGGTCGGACCGAAGTTCACTTACGACTCCGAGGGCCGGCTCAAACTGGAGAGCAAGGAGGACATGAGGAAGCGGGGACTGCCGAGCCCGGATTCCGGCGATGGACTGGCCCTGACCCACGCCATGCCGATTGCGCACGAGGCCGGCACCGGCCCCGGCGGGCAGGTGTGGGAGGACATGGTGGAGGCATTCCGCGAAGTGCAGGAGCAGGGACTGGAAGGGATTCACACCGGATGAGCACCGGACAACCTTATGAAGAATGCCGACGAAACGAGCAGCGAGAAGGACGAGAAAATCCAGCAGCAAGAAAAAGCCGTCGAAAGGATTGCCTATGTCGTCTTCGGACTCGCCTGCGACGAGTTCGGGAAACTCAAACCGAGTTTGCGCGATTCAAAAACGGCGGAAATTGCGAACCAGTTCATCGACGTTTACCGAAAGGTCGAAGAGTTAGCCGCGTCGATGGAACGGGATTGGCGCGAGGAGTCGGGCCTGTTTCTGATGTGGGGCGATAGCGACACCGCCCATGTCGTCTGCTCGGCCCTGTACTGCGCGCTGGGTTTGTGCGACCGCGAGGACATGCACCCTTTTAGCCACATTGCCGCGTCTTACGTGGCCGTCGGTCGAGCGTTGATCGCGATGACTCTTATGCGCGAAGTGGCGGAGGTCCTGGACGAGAACGACGAGGAAGAGACTCTTTTCCTCCGTTGCGAGGATGTTTTTGGAAGAGCGCAAGAAACGCATCCGTGACCGCATGAAAACCCAGGAGCAACCCGAGAAGCGGCATGTCCACGTCACACTGACCAAGTACCAGTCAGGTTGACGCCCATGGCCATCAAGCTCTTCTTCCTGACGACGCGGCACCTCTGGCTCTGGCCGGTTTACCGCTTCCATCTGCTCAGTGCCTCCGCGTGCAAGCACATCGCGCGCGGGAACTGGCAGGCCGCGGGGTTCATCCTGCGCGGCCTCTTCGCCCGGAACATGCTCTCGGTTCCCCGGTTCCGGTGAAGACCAAGAATGCCACGGGATGTGCGGGGTGTAACGATGCCCCAGCCTGACGGAATGAAGCCAACCCACCGCTTGCGTGTCGGTCTCCGGCCCCAGGCCGGCCCGGTGGCCAGCCAGATGGACCTCTTCGAGGCGGCCGCCCAGGCGCGGCTCGCGCGCGGGCGGTTACTACGGGACGAAGGCATGGAGCGGGTGAGGGCCAACGGCGAGGCCTGGCCCGAAGTGGCGCGGCTCCTCTTCTGTCGGTGGCGTGACCAAAACGGGCCCGGTCACGAGTTCATTGCGGAGGACTTCCGCTCTTGGGCTCTCGCGAATGGCCTCCCGCGGCCCCACCACGCCAATGCTTGGGGAGCCTTCTTTTCTGGTCTGTCGAAGAGCCGCCTCGTGCGCGACACCGGCCGGAGCCGGCAAATGCAGGACCCGCGGTCGCACGCCCGGCGCAGCCCCATCTACGCCTTACCCTAACGGAATCATGGCCCGGCCGTTGCCTTGGCTGACCGCCCCTAGGCAACCATTCCGGGCGTGACCCGCCCCGAACTTCTGGCCGCGGTGGACTCGGACCTGGTGAACCGCTCCCGGTGGGAGACCCGCCAGGGCGACCTGTACCGCGCCCGCTACCGGGGCTTGCGCCGCACCTTCCTCCCGTTTCCCAACGCCTCCGACATCAATTGGCCCCTGGTGGACACCATCGTGGAGCAGCTCAAAAGCTACTACTTCCAGCAGCTCTTCAGCACCGCCCAGATGGCCACCTTTCAGCCGACGGTGGACGGGGACGGCCAGTCGGCGGAATTGGCGACGGTCGCCGGACAGTGGTTCGATTACATGGTGAAAAACGAGTCGAACCTGGAGGAGGAAATCCTCCACGTCATCGACTCCATGCTGATGCTCGGGCGTCCCTGCATGAAGGTGGTCTGGGACGTGGACGCGCGCCGGCTGCGCCTGGTGACGGTCGAGCCTTTGCACTTGATTGTCCCGCCCTGCACCCGCGCCCTGTGGGAGGCGGACCGCATCGTGCACGTTCTCTCCTACTCGCCCGAAGCCTACGCCCGGGTCCCCGGTTATCGGAATGACGCCGCCTTCGTGAAGAGCATCACCGGCCGCGGCATGATGGACCGGGACGGCAACGCGGCCAACCTGGCGCAGCGCAAGGCGCAGCGGCAGGGGCTCACCTTCGGGGGCGAGGACGAGGTGGTGGTGTGGGAGGTTTGGCTTCGCGAGGGAGAGAAATACCGCGTCGAGACCTTCAGCCCGGTGAACCCACCCGAGGACATCAAACCGGCCCAGGGCAATCCCTTCGACCACAAGAAGCCGCCCTTCGCCGACTTCACGTACGAGGCGACACAGCCCGACTGGTACTCGCCGCGCGGGGTGACGGAGATCCTGGTTCCCTTCCAGGCGCAACTGACCAAGAGCCTGAACGAACTGAACGACCGGCTGACCATCACCAACAACCCTTCCTTCACGACCGAGCGGGAGATTCCCAACAGCCTGAACATCCGCTGGCGGCCGGGGCAGATTCTCCCGCAGGGGGTCAAGCCCGCCATCTTCGCGGACATGGACGTGGACCTGGAGCGCCACATGATCCTGATGCGGGACATCGCCGAGAAGCTCGTGGCGGTGCCGGACTACGGGATCGGGCAGACCCTCAAGCCCACGAGCGGCCGCACCGCCACCGAGGTCGAGGCCATGTCCGAGCAGAACGAGCAGAGCACCGACCTGCGAATGCGCCTGTTCCGCATTTCCTTGGGCCGGCTCTACTTCCTGTGCTGGGAAACCCTCCGCCAGTACGCCGGCAACCGGCTGGCAATCTGGGCCGGCGATCTCCTGACGGAAGTCCCGGCCGAGGCCGTGCGCGGCAACTACAAGATTCGCCCCTCCGGCTCTCCCGACGGCGTCACCCGCGCCATGCTCTGGCGCAAGGCGGTGTCGCGGATGCAGCTCTTCAACCAGGACCCCTTCATCAACCAGGGCGAACTGCGCCGGTCCGTCTTGGAAGCCGACGACGCTGGCCTGGTGAAGCGCCTCTTCCAGGACCCGCAGCACCACCAGGCCAGCCAGGAGGAGGAGCAGATGGTGGAAATCGGCGTGATGAAGCTGGGCCACGGTGCCGCCGTGTCCTCGGCCGACGACCACGCCGCCCATATCCGCACGATTCTGAACTACGTCCGGCTTCAGGCGCGGGCGGGGATGCAACCCGGACCCGTCGAGCAGCAATTCCTCCAAGCTCATTTGATGGAGCACCTGGAGGGCCTCCGCGCGGTGAACCCGGAGATGGCCCGCGCGGCCCAGGACGCCATCAAGATGGTGGCGGCCGAACTCGGCGCCCAGGGCGGTCCCGGCGGCGCCGGCCCGGGCGGCCCGCCCGGCGCGCCCCAACCCCTCCCCAATGCGAGCAACCCCACCCTCCCCTCCGGGGCTCCGCCCCCGGCTCAACCTGCTGAACTTGTGGCCGCTTCTGGCGAGATGGACCCGACCGAAGCCCTCGCCGGCACGTCCTGACATTTACGTGCGGCTGTCGGCGGTCGAGCGGGACCTTGAACCCTGGCGGGATCACGAGGCGGCCGCGCTGCGCTCCTTCCTCTCCTCGGCGCCCGGCCGCCGGCTGGGAGTCATGATGCGTGGCTTGCTGGAAGCCGAACGGTCGGCGGCAATGCAACCCGGAACGGACGAACGGCTGGCGTGGCGTTGCGGGCACGCGGCCGGGGTCGAGCACGCGATCAGCGCGCTCGATGCCCTGGCGCGGTGGGCTGTCCTGAACGACGCGGGTCGCCCGGGTGGCGACGACCGGCCCGACGATTCGCTCCAATGGCTCTATGGCCTCGACACCAACGCTCGACCTGGACCTGACGGCTCTGCTGGAGGGTCCGGTTCCGGCGTCCCTGTCGGAGATCCTGGGCGCACAGGCTGAACAGACCGCACCGGCTGACGCCGGGAAGGTGGGCAAGCCCTCTCGGGCCCAACCCGTCAAAGCTCCATCCCCGTCCGACTACGAGGCTGAACGCCTCGCCCTCACGCAGGCCCTCGCGGACCGGCAGTGGGACCAGTTGGACGTGGAGGTGCCCATGCCGGGCGAGGCTCAGGGTTCACCCGCCGACCCCTCTGGTGTCGTTTCCCGCCAACAGGGAAACGCCACTCCCCCGGCCTCTGAAGGTTCGACCGTCTCAGCCCCGTCCACCGTCCCCGACCGGAGCGGTGACCCCTCCATCCCGAAGGCGGACACCGGCAGTGCGAGGTCACCCGAAGGCACCACGCCGCCCCAAACGCCCCCCGATCCCTTGGCGACCGACAAGGCCGCCCTGGACGCTCGGGCCGCGGAACTGGCGCGCAGGGAACAGGAATTCCTCCAGGCCAAGCGAAAGCACCAGGAGGACCTGGCCGGCTTGAACCTCGAAACCGAGCGCGTTCAAACCAGCGCGACCGAGTACGAGAGACTTGCGGCCGAGTACGAAAGGGACGGGGACGATGGGATGGCCCAGGCGGCGCGGGAACGCGCTCAAATGATCCGACGCAAGGCGGCTCAGGTTCAGGAGCGGGCCCAACAGGCCCGATTCGACCAGACCCGCGCACGAGCGGATGCCGAAGCCGTTACGCGCTTCCCCGAACTGAAGGACCCCGACAGCGAGCTTGCCCGGGATGTCATGGGCCTGTTCAAGGCCCGGCCCTCCCTCGCGCGCGAGGTGGACGGGTTGGTCGTGGCGGCCGTCCACGCGGACGCGCTTCGCCAGGCACGGGTAGCCAAGGGCCTCAAAGAGAAGCTGGCGCAGACGGAGCGGGCGCTGGCCGAACGGGAAAAACTGCTCCAACCGGGCACCGGCTCCCCTTCCGCGGGATCGGCGCCGGCCTCGTGGGACAACCTGCCGCTCGAACAACAGCGGGAGGCCCTCCGGGGCGCCCTGCGGAACGCCGCGGAGCAGGGCGTGAACCTGCTCTAACACCAACCTTACAAAGAGGGGTTACTTATGGCACTTGGAGAAACCACCACTGCAAACCTGCTGAACAGTCTTCAGCGGTTTTACTCCCGCGATCTCCTGATGCGGATGATTCCAACGCTCGTCTTCGCGGACTACGCCCTGAAGTCTCCGCTACCGGCCAAGTCCGGGTCGAAGACGATGCGGCTTTTCCGCTTCGACGTTCCGACCGCGGCCGGCGTCGTCCAAATCGACGGCACCACCAACCCGGAAGGCGTCCCGATCACGAAGGACAAATATCGTCAGCTCAATCTGGAGTATGTGGACGTTGACCTGTCGCAGTACGTCCAGGTAATCGCCATTTCCGACGTGGCGGATGTCACGAGCCTCTTCGACCTGGTCGGCCAGGCGAATATCCAGAACGCCGAGGACGCGGCTTTGCACTGCGACACCCTGACCCAGCTCGAACTGGCGGTGACGGCGAACCCCGCCAGCCCTGGGAACGTGGACTACACGAAGAAAAACTACGTATACGCTGGCGCCGCGGCCAGTTACGCGGACGTGTACAAGCTCGGCGCGAAGGACCCCGCCCTGGTCGTTTCCTCCGGGGACATCCTGGATGCCGCCACCGCTCTGAAGGTCAACAAGGCGCCGAAGATCGGAGGCGGATACGTCATGGCCGCCCCGCCCCAGATCACGCACGACATCATGAAGGGTGCTCCCGGGGATACGGTGTGGGTCAACGCCGTCAGTTACTCGGCCGTCCAGCAGCTCTTCAATGGGGAAGTGGGCAAGCTCTACGGTGTCCGCGTGGTCGAGCACAACAACGCTTACCAGTCGGCCGCGACGGCGCCGGGCGCCGATCCGAAAGCCAACTTCAACGCCACGGGCATCGTCTTCTCGGCGTTCGTGTTTGGGCGCCAGGCCTACGGAATCCCGAACATCAGCCAACTCGGGAGCCCCTACGCGCCCAGTGTGTTCGTGGTCTCCGGCGCGTCGAAGAGCGACCCGGCGAACCAGATCAGGGCCATGGTGAGTTGGAAGGCCTTTTGGGCGGCGAAGATTCTGCAACCCCGGTGGATTGCCCATATCTTCTCCCAAAGCAGCTCTTCCGCGTAACAGCGCACGCGGATGACATGGGGTCGCCCGGAACGGCCAAGCCTGACAAAGAGGATGTGACCCGGTCAGGGGTTGCTCATACCGATCCTCTTTCTGGCCCCGTTCCGGGCGGCTTCCTTGGGACCGCGGAACAAGCAAACGCTCCAGCATGAATCTCGACCTGCTCCATGACGCCCACCTGCACAGGAACCGGCTTCTGCGGGCGGCCGGGCAGCTTCTCACCACCCCTCCGGCCGACCCGGTCTTAGGCGAGTTTCTCTTTGCCGCCAGCGGGGCCTCCGCCGGCCCCCTGCACTGGCTCGTTTATGACGGGGTCTCCGGCCAGGGAACGCCGGCCCTTCTCTGGTCGGTTCTCGCGGGGCTGAACCGCAACGAGACCCCCACGGGCCTGTGGACATGGTCCCCCGCCTGGCGCGGGGCCGGCTCCGGGGACGGGGAAAAGGCGCCCTTCGCCCTCGGTGCGTCCGCGGCCTTCGATTCCGGCGGCATCAATCGCAACCGGGTCCAGCATCTCAACGCCGACTACCTCGACGGGCGCGGCGCCCTCGAATACCTCGGGACCTCGGCGCCCTCGGCCGGCTTCGTCCCGGTCTATGGCGGCACCGGGCAACTGGCCGTTGCCGACCCCTCGAACGATTACGACGCGGTCAACAAGCGCACCTGGCAGGCTGGCCTCACCGGCATGATCGTGCTCGCACCGTGCCGGGTTGCGACCACCGCGCGCTTTGCCGGCAACCGTAGTGGAAACGTCATCACCGCCACGGGCGTGGGCGCCTTCGTCCCGGACGGGGTGGCGGTCATCGCGGGTGACCGGGTGCTCCTCAAGGACCAGGGGACGGGCGGGACCGCGGTGGACAATGGCGTGTTTGTGGTGACCAACCCCGGCGGCGCCTCGGTGGCGGCCGTGCTCACCCGTGCCTCCGACGCCGACAGTCCGGGGGAACTCACGGTTGGCGCCCTGGTGTACATCGAGGCGGGGACGACCAACCGCGCAACGCAATGGAGCTGCCAGCACGCGCCTGGGGAAACCGGCGGCACCATCGACATCAACACCCAGCAACAGCTCTGGACCAAGACCTTCCAGCAGAGTGCCTACACGGCCGGGCGCGGCCTGGTCCTGAACGGGCTCGAATTCAATTTCTGCCAGAATGCGGACTACACCGTCGGGTCCCTCTTCTGGGCCAACGCCGCGCGGACGGTGACACCCCTCCTGCCTCCGGCCTCGGCCTCGAATCTCTTCCTGCGCTACTCCCAGATCCTGCTTATGCCGGAATGGGCTGCCATCACCGTGGCCGCCATTTCCGACTGGCCCAACCCGATCCTGCCGGGCGCCGCCAAGACCGCCGGCTATCACACGCGATTCGGGGCCGATGCCCAGACCATCGAGAATTCCCTCTTTGCCGACCAGGCCGGCACCGTCGTGGCACCGGCCAACACCCTGGCCGGCGCCACCGTGGGACTCGGCACCGCTTCGTCCCCCTTGATGGATG
>Ga0137351_1000006_pt1 | contig 16399 bp, 20 predicted proteins | sample EasRivERMLT690_2_FD_104760 | JGI IMG/M metagenome (GOLD analysis project Ga0137351, IMG submission 104760) | Soil microbial communities from meander-bound floodplain in the East River, Colorado, USA - East River MetaG ERMLT690_2 | ecosystem: Environmental > Terrestrial > Soil > Floodplain ...
GGAATGGATCTTAATTGTACTCGCAGCGCTCCTTATCTTCGGTCGTAGGTTGCCGGATGTCGCTCGCTCCCTCGGCAAGAGCATCGTGGAGTTCAAGAAGGGGATCAAGGACGTCCGCGACGACATCGATACGCAATCGCGCCTCGAAACTCCGGCTGCTCCCCGCATCGAGCAGCAAAAGCCGTCCACCCCGGGCAACTCGTCCAGCCCACCTGTATAGGGGGACCATCGCAGGCCGCGATCCGAACCCCAAGCGCAAGCGAACGGCCTTGGGGTTCGCCAATCCGATGGGAGCCACGACCTCAGCCGCGAACGGAATTGCATTCCCGCGTATCCGCCCTTAACCTCTCCACTGCTTTTAGGAGAGCTGCTTCTAGGAGGATTCGATGATCGCATTACCAAGTTCGAAGCATTCGTTCAGCGCCCGCCGGGATCGGTATGGAATCGCAGTTCTCGTGATTTTGGGAACGGCCGCCTTCGCAAGCGCGGGCGATCCCGACCCCAAGGACGTTAACGCTCAGGAGGCCGAGTCGAAGTACCTTATCAACGTGACGCAGCTTACGGATTCGTCGATGGGGCTGGGCAAGGCCGGGGAGGCCTACTTCTCTCCCGACGGGAAAAACATCATCTTTCAAGCAACGCCCACCGGGCAGAGCGATTATCAGATCTACACCATGAACCTCAGCACACGGACGCCCAAAATGGTCAGCACCGGCAAAGGCGCGTGTACCTGCGCCTTCTTTCACCCCAAAGCCCGGAAGATCATGTTCGCATCCAGCCACCTCGACCCAACGCTTGGCCAACCCAAACCGCCCAAGGAAACCAAGGGCTACGCCTGGGACTTCAACGAGCACATGGACATTTTCGAGGCCGACCTCGACGGCGGGAATCTCCACCGATTGACCGACGCTCCCGGCTACGACGCCGAAGGCTCGTATTCGCCGAATGGGAAGCAAATCGTCTTCACCTCGATGCGCGATGGCGATCAGGAGATCTACGTGATGAACGCCGACGGCACGGACCAGCGCCGGCTCACCAACGGCAAGGGCTACGACGGCGGTCCGTTCTTTTCACCCGACGGTAAGACCATCCTCTATCGCGGCGATCGTCGCGGCGACGACAAGATGAACCTCCAAATCCGCAGGGTGAACGTCGACGGCACAAATGATCGGGCCGTTACTGACAACCCGATCTTCAATTGGTGCCCGTTCTGGCACCCTTCGGGCAAGAGCTTCGTCTTTACGCAGGCCGACCACGGACTACGCGAGCGCGGGGAGCGGCCCAACTACGACCTTTGGATGATGACGTCCGACGGCGGCAACCTCACGCGGATCACCTTCGATCCGGCGTCCGACGTGCTGCCAGTTTTCAGCCCGGACGGCAAACGCCTGATGTGGACCAGCAAACGCGGCGGCCTATCCGAAGCGCAAGTCTTTGTCGCTGATTTCACGCTGCCCAAGGACCTGAACTAGGGCAAGCATGTGTTGTCACGTCTCGATTGAGCAAGGCGCTACGCATTCTTTTTTTCGCGGAAGTCCGGCGATTCGGCCAGGGTGAAGATGACGACCTTCTCGCCGGTCACGGTGCTAATGTCGTGGTGGAGGCTCACGACTTTGACGCGCGTAACTTCCTCGACCATCGCTTCCAGAAACGGCCTCCCGGTTTCGGTCAGTTGGTATCTTACTTGTTTGAGCAGGTCCCTCCCCTTTTCCGGCGAGAGTGTCTGGACGAGGTGCCGTTCAGCCGCCGTCAATGCGCCGTGAAGGCGGATAAGAAGAAGGTCGTCGATCAGATGAACGCGGATGTCCTTGGGTCCCCGGCCCATGAACTCCTGCTCAAAGCGGCTAATTCCTTGGCAAATGGCGGCTTCAATTTCGCCTTGTGTCTTCATGGGAGTCTCTGGCACACCCTAGTTCGCAATGACGGACCAAAACGGTCGACGACTTGACCTCAAACGACCCCAAAGCAGTCTTCAGTTACCGCGACGGCGATCATGGTTTGTCGGACGACCTCCGACGGTTAGATTTCGGGGTTTTTTTGGACGATGCCTTCTTTCGCGGCATCGGATTGCTGTTTTTCAGTAGCTCGTGGGGATCGCGTTGCTGCTGCACTTCTTGTTTGCGTGCAGTGATGTCTTCGATCATCGCCATGATCCTGACGACTCGGCCGGAAGGATCGCGCAGGGCGGACCCATGAACACCAACCCAGATTACACGTCCGTCTTTGTGGAAGCAGCGTTTTTCAATCGACCACGAATCGGTTTTGCCGCGGATCACCCGCGCAAGTTCCTTCAGGTCTCTTTTGCGATCCTGGGGATGAGTTAAGCCAATGTAGGTCTTGGTCAGCAGTTCTTCGGCTGAATACCCCGCAATCTCACAGAACTTCGGGTTGACTCTGGTGAAGCGGAAATCGGGAGTATCGGCTTGAATCATGCCGATGCCGTCAAGGTCGAACATGGCGGAGAATTCCCCGTTGCTCTCCACCCAGGCCTCCTCGACTTTGCGGAGCAGCAGGAATACGATCTTCTCCTCGCCAACGATCGCATCCACTTCTTGACGCTTCAAAGCTTCGATAATGGGCTCTGCCGCGGCCAGCCGCTTTTCGAGCTGCTGATAGGTCGGTTTGGTTTTCCTCATGACTTCCTTCCCGACAGGCGGAGAGCAGCAAGAACTTTCGGTGAATCGCTCAAGTTACCCAAGATCATCACTCTCGGACGCGGGGAGACCAGAATCAATGCCGGAGTGACTAAAATGTTGTCCCTGACCGCTGCTTGAAAGTCCTTCACCACATCAACCGTTTCAATCGTACAATGACCGTTCAGGTGCTCCTCGCAAAGGTTACGAAGGTTGGCCAAAGCTTTTTGGGAATTCAGTCCGTTGCCTGCCATGAACAGCCTGAGCAAATAATGGCCGCGCTGTTCTTTCGTCGCACGGTGCTTGGTTTGGAGTGACTTGCTCATATTCCGCCATCCTTGGAATTGGCTGTTCCCGCCCGGGCCGATGGGGGTCGCAGGTTGTTGGGGAACTCGATGCCCTGGTCGGTAATGTAGAACGGCTCGCGGCGATTGGAGTGCGCCGAACCTCTGGACTTAATGACGAGGATCTGTCGTCCGATCTCCTGGCCGGCATCGACGAAGCGGAGTTGGATGACCGCGTCCACCACGGAGGAAAAGCCGATGCCGGAAAGTTCCTCATAATTGCCCGCGAGACTCTGGTTGGTCATGATGCAGGTGATGCCGCGCTCCTTGACGACGGCCACCAGCCGCATCAGGTAGTCGAAGGCCGCTTGTTCAGACCCCATCCGGGTACAGGCGGACATGGCGTCGAGGATCAGGTGGTCGGGCTTGAAGCTGTCGATGGCTTCCATGGCACGAATCAGGTGACCATCAGACCCCATGCTCTCCGGTAGAGAAGTTTGGACCAGCAGCTTTCGGGCGCGAACGGATGGACGAAGGTCGATCCCGGCGCTAAGCATCCCGCTGATCAAAGCCTCCTTGGATTCCTCAAAATTCAAACATAACACTTTCTCGCCGCGACGGCAGGCGGCCCGGATATACGCACAGGCCAGCGTGGTCTTTCCCGTGCCGCTGGAGCCCGCAATGAGGATGCAGGACGAGCGCCGGAAGCCGCCTTCCAACATGGCGTCCAGTCCGGCCAACCCAGAGGAAATCTTTGCCCCTAGTGGCTTATGGGTCAGTTCCGAGTGGGTCAGCGGAAAGAGGACGATGCCGCGTTCGCTAATGACGTAGGGATACTCGTTGGTCCCGAAGCCGGAGCCACGATACTTGATCACTCTGAGTCGGCGCGTCGCCACCTGTCCCAGCACGCGATGGTCGAGGCGGATCACGCAGTCCGCCATGAAATCCAGGAACTCATATTGAGAACCATCACCGCCGTCGCGGTGAGACTTCACCGAAAGGACGCTCGTCAGCCCCCGATCAATCAACCAATTATGGAGCCTGGATAATTCGTTGCGTTCGCGCTGCAAGTCGCCGTAGACCCGCAGCAGCACGTCCAACGCATCCATTACGACCCGCCGAGCGCGGATCCTCGTGGCGTGCCCGCCTACAATCGTCAGCAATCCTTGAATGTCGAAATCGCCGGAGAGGACTTCATCTCCGGACAACCGAGCCTCAACAATGGCTATCTTGCGGGCCTTTTCCAGTGCCGCCAGGTCCCACCCCATGGACATCGCGTTCATGCGGACGGCCTCGGCTCTTTCTTCGAATGTAACGAATACACCGGGGTCACCCGCCATTGCTCCACGGCAAAGGAACTCCAGGCCCAGAACCGTCTTTCCGGAGCCCGGCCCACCACAGGCCAATGAGGTCCTTCCTTGGGGAAGTCCCCCCTCCAGGATTTCATCCAGCCCGGTGATTTGGGTTGGCACTTTCGGGATGGCTCGACTCTTTCCGTGCATGGATTACTCCTGTTCGCGACTTCGCGTTGCACTGCCATTCAGCGGAACCGCCCTTGAGTGGTTTCGCGAATTGGTTAACCCGGCTCGCAAACCCTTTTCGTTATCTGGCACCGATACGTCCGGAAACATAAAAACCGACGCGGCCGAATACCCAAAGGTGTTCGACTACGCCGGCTTACTCGTTGACAGGCCTTCCGCCGCGGCGGAAGGCCCTTCATCTCGTCTACCGACTCGGAGGCGATTTACAGAGCAATCGCACTCCATTACCCCCATTCTGACACCGGACACGAAAAAAGCAAACGGGTCTCACACGGGATAAATCGCTCTCCAAAAGTCGACCCAAACGAGAATGAGTCCGGCTGCCCTTAAGGTTGAGGGGCGGGTTTGTTGCCTGGAAAGCAGACCTATTTCTTCCTCGTTTCGCGGAAAAGAGGTGACTCGGCCAGGCTGAAGAGCACTACCCTTTCACCGGTTGTCGTGCTGATGTCGTGGTGCAGGCTAACGACCTTGACGCGAGTGACCTCCTCAACCATGGCCTCCAGGAGCGGCCTCGCTGTCTCGGTCAGTTGGAACCTCACTTGTTTGAGCAGGTCCCTCCCTTTTTCGGGCGAGAGTGTTTGGACTAGGTGCTTTTCAGCGGCCGTCAACGAGCCATGGAGGCGGACGACAATCAGGTCGCTAATCAGGTGCGCCTGGACGTCCTTGGGGCCACGGCCCATGTATTCCTGTTCAAAGCGGCTGATCCCTAGGCAAATCGCGGCTTCGATTTCACCTTGTGTCTTCATGGTCATAACGAACCAGCCATATTAATCGCCCGAGGCCCGATCTACAAACAGGAGCGGGCATCCCATGGGCTCAAACGACGCCAAAAGTAAGATAATAAAGGGGGGGAGGGAAAAAATCTAGAATTATTTGAGATTCTGCTTGCTTGTGGTTTCTGATGTAGTATGTATAGTAGAGTGATCGGAGTACTCTGGCGCACGAGGTGTGCCCGATCATTGTGGTTTTCGGAAGACTAGTTAAAGGGTAACCTGGCGGTGCCGGGGGGCCCGTTAGAGAGTAAGCCGACGCGATTGAGTGCCTTCGGGTGCTTGGTCGCGTCGGCTTTTTTTGTTTAAAGCCCCAATAGATTTGCGGGCGAGGGCGTGGGACACGGAACCGTATCAGAAGAACTTAACACAGGAGAGTAGATCGATGATTCATCGCAATTTTGGATTTGCCGCAGTTGTTTGCTTGGCCCTAGGTGCTGGATGCGATAGGGCACCGACATTCCCGAGCGACGGTGGCGCCGCGAGCGGAGCAAAGGCAGCCGCGATCGTAGGAAAGATCGTGACGTCGCCGGAGACCGCCCGCCAGCTCACCGCGAAATTCCAGGGCTGTCCCGATGTGCTGGTAGGCATTAACGGGGCTCCGGTAAGCATCGAGTTTGATGACGATTGCGCCTTCGTGGTCACCGATGTTCGGTCGTCGGAGTTAGTCGAGGTGCGTGTGGAACTTGTGGAACTGGGCATGGCCGGAACGATCGAACTCAGCGACGTTTTCGACGGCGAGTTGATCGAGATCCTGATCGAGCCGACTGACGCTTCGCTGACCTTGTCGGTGGAACGACGCACGACGCCTGCGTCGTCGGATGATCTTGCAGCGGTAATCCTAGACGACGACTTCAGCATCCTGCTTCCGGCCGGGCGGTTTTTGCAGAACCTGATCGTTAAGGGGGATAACTTCACCTTGGTGGGGGAGGCCGGCGACAGTTGCGACGACGCCGGCGGCTGGACGCTGATTGACGGTGGCGTGCGGGTGACAGGAAACAACGGCACGTTCAGGAATATCCTGTTCAGCGGAATGGTCGATTTGAGCGGAAACAATGCGCGCTTTATCAACTGCTGCTTCGGAGACGAACTCGTCGTGTTCGGAAGTGAGGTGGTGGATGCACCGAGTCTGACTTGCCCTGCCGACTTGACCGTCGAATGTGACGGAGTTGGAAACGACGCGGACCTCGCCGCTTGGCTTGCGGGCGAAAGCGTAGAGAGCGTGTGCGACGGACTGAACGTATCGAAGGACTTTGACGCCCTGGAGAACGATTGCGGAGCGACGGGCCAGGCCACGGTAACCTGGACCGCCCAGGATGACTGCGGGCGGGATTCGTGCGAGGCGAGCTTCACCATTATTGACACAACCGCCCCTGAGATTTCGGGACCGGGGGACTTGTCGTTCGTTTGCGATGAAAGCGGCACCCAGACAGAGCTTGTTGATTGGCTCGATAGCGTCACAGGCGACGATGCGTGTGGAGACGTGTTCATTACGTTCGAGCGCGACGACGTCGATCTCGACTGCAAGGCCACGATCCGCTGGACCGGCGAGGATGAGTGCGGCAATGCGGACACGCATTCCGCCGAACTCAGCATCGAAGGCGATGAAGCCGCGCCTGTCCTGACCCGAATCGGTGCCGCGGAATTGGTCCTCGAATGTGGAGTCGATGCGTACGTCGAACTTGGGGCGAGCGTGGCCGACACCTGCGACGCGACGATCGTGGTCGTTATCGGCGGCGACTCCGTTGACGACAGCAGCCCCGACACTTATGTCGTGATCTACGACGCCACCGATCTCTGCGGCCACTCGGCGGCCCAACAAAACCGAACCATCATCGTGGAGGACACTTTGGCTCCCACCGTCACGTCTCGCGGCCGCGAACTCTGGCCGCCCAACCACGACTACGAGACGCTTACCTTGGCCGACTGCGCATTGGTCATCGATGCCTGCGAGGGCGAACTGGACGCAAACCTGTTCGGATCGATTGTCTCGATCTACAGCGACGAGCCGGAAGACTCCAACGGTGAAGGTAACACGACGGATGATATTGAAATTGTGGATGAACACACTTTTCGTGTGCGTTCTGAGCGGCAAGGCGGCGGAAACGGCCGCGTTTACGGCGTGTCGTTCATCGTCACCGATTCAGCCGGGAACACCTCGGAAGCGGAATGCTCGGTCTCTGTGCCGCACGATCAATCCGGGAGCGCCGCCGGCGACGACGGTGCATATGCCGGCTATGTCGTGCCCTGAGGAATCCCAAGATAATTGGGAATAAGCAATAAAATCTGGTTTTTTTGAGATTCTACTTGCTTTTGGTTTTTGACGTAGTATAATACAAGGGTGATCGGAGTACTCCGGCGCATGAGGTGTGCCCGATCATTGTAGTTTTCGGACGACTAGTTAAAGGGTAACCCGGCCGTGCCGGGGGGCCCGTTACAGAGTAAGCCGACGTGATTGAACACCCTAGGGTGTTCAATCACGTCGGCTTTTTTTTCGTTTGCGGATAAGGGCAACGCGGCCAGCGTTGGTCGTGATGCACCTGCAGTAGTCACTTTTAGGAAGGAATGGACAATGAAACGAGTACTAGCGTTGTTGGCAGCCGTGGGACTGGCCGGCTCGGCGGGTTGCGCCTGTGCGGGTGCAAGTCGATGTTATGGAAAAACCGAAACAGTGAGGGTCACCCAAGCCCCTGTGTACCACGCCGAACCCGTGGTTTACGCCAAAACCGATTGCTACACGGATCCCAACCTGGTCGGACCGCGCGGGCCCGATGGTCCGGCAGGACCGGCTGGTGAGCGTGGCGCAACCGGACAAACTGGTGCCCCGGGCTACGCAGTGGCCGGTCCGCAGGGCGGACCCGGCGCTATGGGTAACCCTGGTGAGCAAGGTCCGACCGGGCCGACCGGGCCGGATGGTTTGATTGTGCGCGGTCGTGCTGGTGTGCAAGGTCCTGCGGGTCAAGTCGGGGCGCAAGGCGCAACCGGTTTGACAGGCGCGCAAGGTGAAAGCGCTGCTGGCTTCGCCGGCCAGAGTGGTCCCCAAGGCCCGATGGGCCCTGCCGGGGCAATCGGAATAGCCGGCGCTCGTGGCCCCACAATGGAAGGCCCGGCTGGCCCCGCCGGATTTGCTGGTCCCGCCGGAACACAGGGCGTAACCGGACACGCGGGCGCTCAAGGCAGCACCACGCTCGGTGTTGCGGGCCCAACGGGTCTGGCCGGAGCGCGAGGCCCTCAAGGCAAGACCGGTGATATTGGCGCGCAAGGCGGCGTTGGTGACGTCTCTTGCTGGACTTCGTACCGCGAATTCTGGTTCCAGAACAACAGCTCCGAAATTCCAGATTCTGAAAAGTACAAGCTGGCCGACATCGCGGCCTACATGAAGGCGAATCCGTCGCTCACCCTCGGACTCGACGGCTCCGTGGGTAAGGGCGGCACCGAGGGGCCCAATCAGAATCTAAGCGATCGTCGAACCAAGGCCATTCACGACGGGCTGGTCGCATCCGGTGTGCCGTCACACAAGATCAGCATTGGCGCTTATGGCGACACAACCTTGCAGCGCGACCGTCGGGTCGAGGTGCTTTTCGCCAGCGCGAACTAACGTGACACGGTCACCCCTTCGAACGTCTTTGGTATGTAGTGTCGGAGAGCCTGCTTCACGTCACTGTACGTGAAGCAGTTTCTCCGGCGAAACGTGCGGGCCTTGGGGAGCAAGTGGAAGAACAACGGCGGAGTACGTAGCTGATGAAGTACGAATTGTCCGCTAGGCAAGTAAGTAACCAGAAAAGGAGATTCAGAATGGAACAAATGAGAACGGTGGCCAAGTCAACAACGATCGTAAAGGGCGACACAAACTTGGACCCCATGTCGGGCGAGCCTGGCGCTCATCCGGTAGGGGTCGGGGCCGGTGCGGCGGGAGGCGGCATTGCGGGGGCGGTCATTGGAGCCGCCGTCGGTGGGCCGATCGGCGCCGGCGTGGGCGCGGTCGTCGGGGCGGTCTCCGGCGGTATCGCCGGGAAGGGCGCGGCCGAGTTAGTCAATCCGACCGCCGAGCATGAGTTCTGGCGCATCGAATTCCTGAAACGCCCATACTTCACTCAGGGCTCACCCTACGAAGAATTCGGACCCGCCTATCAATACGGGTGGGAGAGCTACTCCACGTTCGGCACGAAGGGGAAAACCTTCAACCAAATCGAGACCAACTTGCGTCGCGATTGGGAGAGCCATCGTGGAAAATCGAAGTTGACTTGGGAGCAGGCCAAGGGCGCGACGCTCGATGCGTGGGGCCGCGTAGAGAAATCCTCCGGCAAATGTTGTGGATCGGCGTGAAATAGAAGTGAAAGACCTGTTCGCGATTGTTTGATCGCGAGGGAGTGTGCATCAAATGTTGAAAACAGTGATGCTTGACGGGGTCGGTGAGGGGGAACGAACGTGCCCCCAGTCTCCCCTCACGGCCCCTTCCCGCTCCCCTCGCCTGCCATCTTATTCTTATTATTCATGCGTAATCGTGAAAGGAGATCGTTGCATCCAACGTCCCGGTCATGTTCGCTCAACTGCCTTCATTTTCCGCTTCCTCCAAAAGCGAGAGGGGGAACGATCATTCCAGCATTCCCCCTCTCGCTCCGCCTCCCAACGATCACCTTCCTCCGGAAGCGTAAGGGGCAATCATCGATGGGTGTTTGTCCCTCGCGCTCCCCGCCGCTCGGGCATTTCCTCCACCGGAGCTGTGGGTCGAGCGCCCGGCATGGAAGAAAACGAAAAATTGTGTTCATCACGATTCGACGAAGCGAGGCGAACATGATCCCTCTCGTATTGTGCATCGTGGTTGCGAGTAGCGCGGTCGAGACCGACAGATTGGTTCCGTTCTTTAAGGCCATGCGTCATGTGGAAACCGGCGGGATGGCGCAACCGCAGGATGCCATGGGCGACAACGGAAGGTCTATTGGTCCGTATCAAATCTCTCGCGCCTACTGGGCGGACAGCGGAGTTCGCGGCGACTGGAAATCATGCAGGGATCGCGCGTACGCCGAGGCGGTCATGCTCGCTTTTTGGAAGCGGCATTGCCCCGTGGCGTTGCGCCTAAAGGACTTCGAGACACTTGCTCGCGTCCATAATGGCGGCCCATGGGGCCATCGAAAGGCGGCGACATTACCCTATTGGAAAAAGATACAAGTGCGCGTTACCCAAAAGTCAAAGGCTCATTTGGCTCACCCTCGCGCAGAGGAGATTCCATGCCACGTTTGATGAACCGGCCGACGCACCCGCCGCTTGGCGAGGGCATTAGTCCACGTGAACGGCAAGAAACCACGAATCTCATTCCGGCCACGGAGCTTCTGGCTCAAGCGGATAAAATCTTGGGGCGAAGCGCCGCGATCTCCCCCACGGACGAGGAGATTCTTTTTAAGGCGCTGGAACGCTGCACCGCTACCGGTGAGCAGGGAGTGACACGGCGCCCAGATGAGAGCCGCTCGCTGGAAGGCATTGACGATCTACGGAAAAACATCATCGCCCGCCTGGTTGAGAAAAACATCCCTTTGGTTCATGCGATGCGCAGGCGATGCCCCATAGTCGGCGTGGATGCAGACGATATGCTGAGCGAAGGGTGCTGGACGCTTTATCGTGCCGTAGAGGGCTTCGATGTGTGGAGAGGCCTTCGCTTCAGCACGTACGCCTGCCGCTCAATCCTGTACTCATTCCTATCCCTGGCGAAGAAGCGGCGGCGTGAGCGAGAAGTCCTTGAGAAACTGCTTAAGGAGCGTCCCACGGTTACGTATTCTAGTGATTCGGAGGTAGACGTCGATGGGCCGATGTTCATGGACCAAGTCCATGAGGCTCTATTCGACAAGTCCGCGGGGTTTACGGATATGGAGTGCTGCGTCATCGAACAGCGTTTCCTGGCCTCTACTCAGAACGGACCACCTACACTTGAGTCGCTTGGGCGGGTTTTTCAGTTAAGCAAAGAGCGGGTACGACAGATACAGCGTGGCGCCCTTGCCAAGCTGCACACGGCCTTGACTCATCGTAGCACGCCTGGCCCCCGCGTGGAAATGGCGTTTGCTGATAGGGATTGATGTGCACCGACAACTGGCGCATACCGATTCAGCTCCCATGAGCTGACCAGTTCAGGTGTAAGAGATAGCGCTTGATCGCGTAATTCGTTTTTTTGAAAGGGTCTGTCATGCTCCAGATGCTTGCGGTGATTCTGATCGTAATGTGGTTGTTGGGAATGGTGTCTTCCTACACCATGGGTGGAGTGATCCACCTCTTGTTGGTCGTTGCGGTGGTGTTGTTTCTGGTTCGGGTGATTGGTGGCCGTAGGCTGCAATGATGCAGCAGGCGACATCCGTACTGCGCCGCAGTTCCGTGACGCCATAGGACACAGTACAGACATCAACCGAGTGGGTTTTCTACAATTGAAGAAAGAGAGGACGAAAATGTGCGAATGCAAGGGCTATTTGACGACATCCAAGATGTTGATGATGGCTTTGTTGTCGGTCGTTTGTCTGACAGGATGTCACGGAGGCATAGGATGGGATCGACTCCAAGCGCCCGTGGGATTTCCCAATAAGGGCGATCTTGATCAGTCTCGGCAGGTTGGGCTCGTTCCCGGGGACGCCGGCCGACCTGCAGAACACAACGCCTAGACGTCGAGCGCGGAGAAAAAAAGTTTCTTTTCCAAGAAACTGCTTGCTATCCACGCTGGAAGGTTGCATAATAGAGTAGCGAGCGGGGTCGCTGTGGAGCTTGAGGCGACTCCGATTGCGACTTGAGTAAACGTCATCGGATGACTAGTTAAAGGGCAACCCGGCCAGGCCGGGGGGCTCGTTACAAAGTAAGCCGACGCGATTGAGCACCATTGGGTGTTTAACCGCGTCGGCTTTTTTCTTTGCGGTGGAATGAGGCGGTCCTAACCACCAGGGATGAACACAATGCAAAAATCAAACTCGACCATGGCGCAGCAAATCGCCCAAGCGGCGAGCGCTTTCGAAAAGCGGAGGACGGGGCAACTTCCCCAATCGGTGACGGTGGTTTTGAGCGAAAACACTTTGGTGATCACCCTTCACGGGGCCCTGTCGCCGGCCGAAAGGGCGCTTTCCAAGAGCCCTGGAGGCGCCGCTCAGGTGCAGGATTTGCACAGACAGCTTTTCGTAGATGCCTCCGACTCATTTCGGCAGGAAATCAAGAGAATCACCGGGATCGAGGTGCGCGAGGCAACCGCGGAAGTCGAGCCGGCCACCGGCACCGTCGTGGGCGTATTCACCAGCGGGACCACCGTGCAGGTGTTCCTGCTTGCTCCCCATACCGTGCCTTCGGACACTTGGACTGGAGTCATACCAGACGAGTTGGCAATGAAAACGGAGGTTTTGCCATGCTAGTCCTGTCAAGGAAGAACGATGAATCCGTGGTCGTCGGCGCCGACAGCCTTGGGGGTAGGGTGAAAGTCACGGTCCTCGAAATCGGCAACGGGCGCGTAAGGCTGGGTTTTGAGGCCAATAAGGACGTTCCCGTTTACAGGGAGGAAGTGTGGGAACGGATCTGCAACAGCAGCCGCCCAGGCCCGATGGCGAGGAAAGCGTGAATTCGCTCACGTGCGGACCAGTGCATGAGACGGGCCGGGTTAAATACGGTCTCGGAGTCGGCGAGCGTTTCGGGACAGTGAGCCCGAGGCTAATCCGAGATTTGAATGAAGCGCACGACCAACGCCGCCGAGGCCGGGGGGACGCCTCCGCTCGACGGAGTTGGTCTGTGTTTCCGCGAAGATTAAGAGGAGGATACACCACGGCGACTCGAACGTCTAAGTTAACAATGTTGTTTCGGGCCTGTGTCGCCTCTGTGATTCTAGTCCTTCTCTAAGGAGCAGAATAGATGGATACTATCAAAAACAGACGCAGAGTTTTCTGAAAGGAAGCAAGCATTATGAAAGAATGTCATGTTTCGAGATTGTGTATCGTCGCGGCAGTTGCCGCATTGGGTACAGGACTTGGGCCGAGCAAAGCTCAATCGGTACAGCCGCCGCCTAGACCGGATGGCGAGGACGGCGTGCAGGTGCTCACGCGCGGGCCAGTGCATGAAGCCTTTGCGGAGACAGTAACTTATGACCCCGAGCCGGGCATCGTCGTGAGGATGGCTCCGCCGAACCCGATCGAGGAAATGCCGCCGGACCAAAGACCCGAAGGCGTAAATGTAACGTGGATCCCCGGCTATACGGCCTGGGACGACGAGCGGAATGACTACCTCTGGGTCAGCGGCGTTTGGCGATCTCCGCCGCCCGGTCGTCAATGGATGTCCGGATATTGGGGAAGGACGCAACTGGGTTTTCAGTGGACTTCCGGGTATTGGGGCGATGCGCAGTTGAATGAGGTTGAATATCTGCCCGAGCCGCCGGAGACGGTCGAAGTCGGGCCCGGCATGCCCGCCCCTTCGCCGGACCACAGTTGGATCCCGGGCTCATGGATTTGGCATCATGGGCGTTACGCTTGGCGTCCGGGTTACTGGGTGACCGTGCAAGCGGACTGGGATTGGGTACCCGCCCATTACACCTGGGCCCCCCGCGGCTACGTTTTTGTCGACGGCTACTGGGATTACTCCGTCGCCCATCGCGGCGTGTTGTTTGCGCCGGTCTATTTCGATGCCGGGATCTACACCCGACCAGGCTTTTATTACTCGCCTTCAATCGTGATCAGCCTGGGCGTGTTTTCCGACCATCTTTTCGTTCGTCCGCGATACCACCACTACTATTTCGGTGATTACTACGACGCTGGCTACTACGACGCGGGGTACTACTCTCGGTTTGCGTACCAGTCGAGCCGATACGGCTACGATCCAATCTACGCTCATCAACGCTGGGAGCATCGGCAGGATCGTGACTGGGAGGTCCGTGTAGACGCGGATTTCCGCCGCCGCCGCGATAACATCGAGGCGCGACCGCCACGCACACTGTCGGCTCAGGTAACCCTGAACACGAGCGGACTGAAGACGAGAGAGAGCGGCCTTGTGGTTGCCGCCTCACTCGATCAACTGGCAAAGACCAAAGATAGTCCGATGCGATTCCAGGCAGTGGATAATGATGAGAAACAAAAGCATGCGCAAAGGGGGAAAGAGGTCCGCAAATCCCGCGAGGAGCGGCAGGTGCTTGAGAGCCCGGCCGTGAGTACGTCAGCGCCCGACCCCCAGAAGGCATCCGAGCCGGTTCGAGTGAAACTTCCCAAGTCGGCGATCGTGGCCAGGCCAGCCGAGGAACTCGGCAAGGACCGAGCGCCGCCGAAGAGACAAGAGGCCCCCGAGCCGGATCCGAAGGTCGAGGCCAAGCCGAGAAAGGCTCGCGCCAAGGCCCAAGCACCTCCGGCGGAGTCGAAGGAAAAACCCGATGCTGAATCGAAGGACCAGTCCAAGGGTAAATCCAAGAAGAAGGACAAGGACGACTAAGGTCGGGGCGTCGGAGGAGTCCGACGCCGATCACGGCTAGGATGGCAGAGCCAGCGGCAATGCCAGACGTAGCCAAGAAAAGAGTGGGCCATGAGAATCATTAAGGGACTGCTGGTGCTGGCGCTTTGCGTAGCCGTTTTGGGGTTTTACAGGGGCTGGTTCTCCCTGTCGAGCTACAGCCGCGATGCGGAGAGCAATAAGATTAATGTCAACCTAACTGTGGACCCCGGCAAGATGAAGGATGATGCCGAGAAGTTGAAGGACAAGACCACGGCACTAACCGGCTAGGTCACGGACTGAATTAAGGAGATCAGAGATCAGGATATTAACGAAGTGAAGTCAAATTCTGAATTGTGAACACGAAACCAAGGTACTCGCCATTTGGCGAAAGGAACACAACCTTATGTCAACGCATAATGAACCTATGACTGCAAGACGACCCGGGATGGCCCACCGTTCCCATTCTACCAAGCCTCCGATGGATCGGATCGGTGCACAGGCCAAGGAAGTCGGGAAAGATATCCAAGAAATGGGAGGCACCGCCGTTGAGGCTCTTGAGGAGAAGTTCGGAGAACTGCGCGACACTGCCGCCGAATACTATGAACAGGGGAAAGGCAAATTCCGTGAAGTGGAACGGTCCTTCGAGAAATTTGTCAAGGAGCAGCCGTTGAAATCCGTACTGATCGCAGCAGCCGCCGGTTGGCTGTTCGGCCGCTTCTGGATGCGACGCTAAGAGTCGCACCTTCGCCTCGATCTCCGGGGCGAGCGCCGCTAGGTACCAATGAGGCGACGAGGCGAACAGGGGGGAGGAAACGGGCTGTGGGTTTGGGCATTTGATCGACCCCAGCCTGCGTTCATTACCGCTGAGGCCTCAGATTTCGTTGTAGCTTGGTGTGTGCCATGATAGCTGACGAGTATTCACAAGCGACTGAAAAAATGCCGCACAAACGAGAGCAACAGTTCGCTACGGAAGGCCCAGCGCCAGAGACGACAACGGAGTTCGAGGAAGGCGCGACGTCACTACTTGACGGGCTGAAGCTGCTCCTAAAGCAGTTCCGCGAATTGACGGCGTACTTCTCCCACTTTGTCGCCGCTAAAACGGACAGCTTGAAGTTTTCGCTGCGGAGCGCCGTTCTTAGTTTTGTACTCGTTGCGCTGGGGTTCGTAGTGTTGAGCGGATTTCTCGTCGCTGCGGGATGGTTTGTACTAAGCGGCGTAGCAGGTGGCCTGGGGTTGCTCTTCGGCGAGCGTTTGTGGCTGGGGAATCTGGTGACCGGCATCCTGTTCGTGGCCGGCCTGGGACTCGGGATTTACGTCGCGGTGGCCAAAGCCACGAAAACCTCTCGGGAAAGGACGGTCAAGAAATATGAATCTCGACAAGCTCGACAGCAGTCTGAATTCGGGCACAGTGCATCTAACCGAAAGGGACAAGCCGCCGCCGAAAGGGAGTGAATGCAGCTATTTGGAAAACCAAGCTGCGGATGCTCAAGCTGCAATGATCCGAACGCTGCAGGGTATGAGAGCAACAGCAGTGAAGGTTACTGATCTGCGCCCCTACATCCGTCCGCATCCTTGGCTCCTAGGCGTCTCTGCCCTCGCCGTTGGATTTGTCGTGGGCGCCGTAATGGGATTGGTTAACAGGAGTACGGCCAAAACGCCCAAGGTAAACGCACAAGCAAACGGGCGAGCAGCCCACGCAAACCCGGCGCGAAAAGAGGCGGCCCTTAAGAAATCATACTTGTTCGCAA
>Ga0137351_1000008_pt1 | contig 14674 bp, 13 predicted proteins | sample EasRivERMLT690_2_FD_104760 | JGI IMG/M metagenome (GOLD analysis project Ga0137351, IMG submission 104760) | Soil microbial communities from meander-bound floodplain in the East River, Colorado, USA - East River MetaG ERMLT690_2 | ecosystem: Environmental > Terrestrial > Soil > Floodplain ...
ACATCGTGGAGGTCGCGCTCCCTTGGAACGATCCAAGCCTCAACATGTATCCCAACTACTTTGAGTTCCGCAAGCAGCTCGAACCGGCCTCGCATGAACAACGCAAACGACTCGTCGACGAGTATTTCATTCCCGACGAGGCCGCAGCCGTCTTGGTTGACCAGGCGGAGGACCAGATTTACATCGTCCGCCAATACCGCGGCGTGACCGTCCGCCAGGGCCAATCCAAGGGCGTGCGAGCCCTGTTTTTGCCTAGAATTCGTGGCACTCAACCTCGGACGTTCGCCCTCGAGCCGCTGGTAACCGGGTACATCCCGAACGTGAAGAACTACCAGTTCGACGAAAAACACGTTCGCAACGAGTTGGCCTATTATGGAGTGGCGGAGGCGGATCAGCCGTTCGTGCTGGAGGCGTTGTCGCGAATCGGCTTGATCCCCTATATGACCGCCGATCGACGCGTGCGCCTGTTTAAGATTGGCATCCAGGACGGCGCCTTCGCCACGCGCGTCATCCGCGAAGCCTCGGAATGATCGTGGGAGTGCTTACGGTGGAAGTGGCGATTCTCGAGGCCCGAAGCCTCAAGGACAAACGACGAGTGATCCTCGGATTCAAGCAGCGTCTGCGGAATCGGTTCAACGTCTCCGTGTCCGAGGTGGGTCACGGCGACGCCCACCAGCGCTGCCGGTTGGGGGTTGCGATGGTGTCGGGAGAATCTCGCGGCATCCATTCGCAGTTTGACAAGATCGTGGACATGGTTCGCGCGACGCCGGGCTTGACGTTGCTGGAATACGAGCGAGAAGTGTTCTAGCGGAGAGGTCGTTTCTCGATGCGTGGGTATCGAAAAGAAAGGGTGGCAAGCCTGGTCCACGAGATCGTCAGCGAGGCGATTCTCCGGCGGATCAATGATCCGCGGGTGTCGCCGCTGACGACGGTGACTCGGGTGCAGATTAGCGGCGACCTGACGATCGCGACGGTGTATCTTTCGATCTTGGATGACCCGGCCGTCGAGCGTCGGACGATCACCGCCTTGCGTCACGCCGGCGGGTTCATCCAACGCATGATCGCCAAGGGGCTGGACATGCGGCAATGCCCGGAGCTGCGCTTCGAGATCGATGAGCAGCTCAAGAAGGTGAAGCACACGCTTCAACTGCTGAATGAAAACCGCCGCAACCTTCCCGACTTGGCCGCCGCGGAGGATGGTGCGGCTGCCGTCGCCGACGCCGAGGTCGAGGCGGATCCCGCTGACACGGAACTGGACGATACGCGACTCGACGGCGCGGAGGAGCGCAACGAATGAAAGACGGCACGCGCTATGCAGGCCGGTTGAAGAAGGCGTACGCCAAGTTGCGCCAATCCGTCGCCGAGCCGAAGATCCCCGAGGTGGACGATCCCATTCGGCGATTGGCGATTGCCATCCTGGGGATGGATTGCGGCGACGCAGAGGCCGCTCGCGCCATCGACCGCATCTTCACGACCATGGTGGACTGGAACGAGGTCCGCGTTTCCAGCGCCGTCCAAGTGCATCGGGCGATGGGCGATCGCATCCCGCAAGGATTGGACCGCGCCCTTCAATTGCTCGAAGCGTTGCAAGCGATCTACGAACGCGAACACCGCGTCTCTTTGGATCGCCTTCACAGCATCGGTCGCCGTGAAGCTCGGGACTATCTGGAAGCCCTGGGGGGTGTCGATGAATACGCCGCCGCGTCGGTGATGCTGTGGAGCTTCGGCGGCCACGCGATTCCGGTGAGCGACAAACTCCTCAGCTCGCTTCACGAAGCCGAGTTGGTCCACCCCACCGCCACCCGCGCGGAGGTGCAGGCTTTTTTAGAGCGTAACGTCAACTCCGCCCAGGCCAAGGAGTTCACGGTCATCATGCGCTCCTTCGCCGCGTCCAAACGCACCGCCACCTCGAAGTCCGCCAAGTCCGCTCGTAAAAAAGGTGTATCCAAATAGTCGGCTAGCGCATGCCCATTTTCGAGCGAACCGCGTCCGAAGAATTGCTTGACCCGGCCTTCATGGCCAAGCTAGACCAGCTCGCCCTCGTCAGTCGCAAGATTTTCGCGGGAAAATTGCGCGGCGAACGCCTCACCAAACGCCGCGGCGAGTCCGTGGAGTTCGCCGACTATCGCAGCTATGTCTCAGGCGACGACCTCCGCTTCCTGGATTGGAACATCTACGCCCGACTGGAAAAGCTCTTTCTCAAACTATTCTTGCAAGAAGAAGACCTCCACGTCAGCGTGTTAGTGGACATCTCCAAGAGCATGGACTGGGGTCAGCCCAACAAAGGGCTCTACGCCCGACGCGTCGCCGCGGCGATCGCCTACATCGGCCTGTGCAACTTCGACCGTGTAAGCCTTTACACCTACTCCAATGGCCTGCAACAGGAACTCGCCGGCATCCGCGGGCGGAGGTGGATGTTTAAGGCGATTGAGTTCCTGAGCCGCGTGACCTACTACGGTCCCAGCAACCTCCCGGCGACGGGTAAACAATTCGCCATTCGCCATCCGCAACCGGGCATTATCCTGCTATTGAGCGACTTCTACGAAAAGGGCGGTTTCGACGAAGGGCTGCGCTATCTGCTGGGGCGAAAGTATGATCTTTACGTCGTGCAGATTCTCAGCCCGGAGGAAATCGAGCCTGTTCTGGCGGGCGATTTGCGCCTCACTGATGTCGAAGACGACGATGCAGCCGAAGTCACAATCAGCCGTGCACTGCTCAACCGCTACCGCCAAAACCTCCAGGTCTATTGCGAGCGCATCAAGGAGTATTGCGCCCGCCGCGGCGTCAACTACCTCTTCACCAGCACCGACGTGCCCTTCGACCAAATCATTCTCTCCTATTTCCGGCAACGCGGCCTATTGAAATAGTCGGCGAGGTGTATGGTCGCCATCGAGAACATCATCGTGGAGCCGCCCGCTGAGGGCGTTATCGTCGATCCGATGGCGTGGTTCGACACGCCAGGGCCATTTGAGTTGGAGATCGGGTGCGGCAAGGGCGGATTTCTTTTGAGCCGCGCCCGGGCGCACCCGGAAGTCCGCCTATTGGGCATCGAATGGGCCAATAAGTATTTCCGCTTTTGCGCGGACCGCATGGCTCGATGGGGGCTGACCAACGTCCGCGTGATGGGCACGGACGCGAAGTACTTCGTGATGCAATACCTGCCGCCGGCGTGTGTCAGCGTGTTGCACCTCTATCACCCCGACCCTTGGCCTAAGAAGCGGCATCACAAACGCCGACTCGTTCAGGACGACTTCGTGGCGGCCGCGGTGCGCGTGCTGACTCCCGACGGCCGCTGGCTGGTCCAGTCAGACCACGAGGAATACTCCACCCAGGTTCGTGAAGTCCTGGGTCGCCGGCCGGAACTGATTGAAGTTCCCTGGAACGATGCAGCCGTCGAAACCGACCCTAACTGGCGCGGCACCAACTTTGAGATCAAATACGCCCGCGACGGCCGTGCCATCCACCGAGCGGCGTATAGGAAGGCAACGGATGTAGGTTTAGAACTTAAGTTTTCTGTTGATGGTTCCAAGATCGAGGCCGACGGGATTCGAACCCGCAACCACCGGCGTGACAAGCCGGTACTCTAACCAATTGAGCTACGGCCCCTGGTTCTACCGTCAACCGGCCCGGGCAGAGCACTGGACGCGCCCGGCGGGACCATTGACGGAGCGGTCAAGCCAAGGAACGACCATTCATAGCTTGCCCGGGAGCAACCGTCAAGGCGAGGTCGATCAGGGCCGCCACACGACAATAATGAGGGTTGACCTGACACTCCCGGGAGGCGATACTAACGAAGGGTGACGTAGGCCAGCCCGACGTCGCCGGTGTAGGCATAAACTCAGCCGTTGGGATTGCACCGAGCTGTTTCCTAAGAGAGGATGATTCGGTAATGATCGGCTCCGGTTTGGCTTCAACTCTTCGCGTTCTCGCGCGGCAAGGGGCTGGGTTGACGTTGGTTTTCTCCGGGCTGACCGTGCTTCTTGGCGGCTGTGACGCATTGAACCCCGCGTTCGTCAGCGTCTTCACCGGAACGTCGGGCGGCGAATCTTTGCCCAACGCGCCCGGGCATGTCGTGGTCGCGTTTTCCAACCAGACGGAGGTCGACGAATCGCTTCTAGACTACCTTCAACCCCTGATGGGTCTCAGCAATTCTGCAATGCAGGCGCTGGTGCCGCGGATTCGAATGCGCGTCCGTATTACTTACATAGACCAATCGTTCGAGGTGGTGGAGTTCCAAAGCGGGAGTAGAATCCTGGTTGACCCGGAGTTCGCCGCCGTGAGCGCTCCTGACCTGCTTGAGACTAATTTTGACAACTTTGTGGCGACGTGCGATGTGGCTTCGGTGCAGCAAGAGCCGGGAACCAACATCGAGGTATTCATCCCCGTGCAGATGACCGGGTATGAGCTTGTCGAGTCAACGGGAACGGGCGGCGAAGTGGTGACCGAGTTCGAGCCGCGCTCCACCATAGATCCACAGTTCCGCGCCCTTGGAGTCGATGAGGTCGATGAGGACGGCGACTTGATCTTGGAACGCAACATCGGCGTTCGCTACACGCTCAGCCCCGTTTTCAATGTCATTTGCGGATCGGTAATCGTGATTACGCTGCACGGAACACTGGCCGTGCCTTTCGATATAACGCCCGACGCGCCGAGCTTCGACCAGGACGACGAGGCGGCCGTGGCTCAGATCGGCGGACGGTACAGGTTCATCGTCATCTTGCAGTAGAACCAGCTAAGGGGCATGGACTCGAATGAACGCGGGCAACCCAGATCGTCGAACCGTGCGGACCCGAGCCGGCGCAACGACCGTTCTGATCGGATGCGGGGCTTTAGGGCTACTCGCCCTTGCCGCGGCGTGTGGAAGCACGGCTACCGTCTTTAATTCTGCGTTCCTCAATGAGCTCTACGGCGGACAAGTGCCGGTGACTCCCGGCCCGGGGGCGGCGTTCGTGTTGGTCCGTGCTCTTAACGAAACCGATCAAGCCGTAGAGTTTATCGTTACGATCGAGCGAGAGGTGCTGGTCCCGGACGAGAACGGTGATTTTCAGCAGGACGATCAGGGCAACTGGGTCACACTTCCGTTACGGGAGACGTTGAGTTTGGATACGTCAGCGACGTCTCAGGCCTCTCAAGGTGGTGTGTTGTTTCCCTGCAGCCCGTCGCCGGTGACCGTAGTCGGGTTGGGGGAGGATCTGCAGCCCACCGATGCCGCCGTTTTCGTGGGTGGGGCAGGGGCCGGCGGAGCGGCGGGCTTCGGCGTTCCCGCGGGCAGCCTCAATCCTCTGCAGTGGTCTGCCGGAAACTTCGATTGCGGGGATACAATCATTTATCGGGCGTTCCTCAGCAGTGGTGTGGTCGGTGGAATTGGACTGCAGGTATACTTACTTCCTGGATCGGAGCAGCCAGACATTTTCAATGGCCCGGATACGTTTGTAAACCTGGCGAACTACCTGGATACGCTAGTCCCAGTGGACGAGGGTCCGTGATTGGCCGAGTAAGCAGCAAAAGCGAAGCAAGATCTATGGGAGGCTCACTATGACGAACCACCAACGACAAGTTCTCCGCAAGCTACGTTGGACGCTTGCTGCGGCGTTGGCCGGTGGGTCACTTTTCGGGGCCTGCGAGATCAGGGTTCACGACGCCGTCGTCGGCGGGACCAAAGACTACATAAGTTCGTTCCTCAGTTCGCCAGACGCACTCCAACTCCTATTCCCGTACTTGTTCCCGTCGTCCGGCAGCGACTCGGACGCGAGCAGCGGCAATTAGAGCCGCATTGAACCCAACTTCCACCGAGTGCCGGTGGACTCAGCGTCGCGTTTACACCTATAATAAACCGCGGTTTCGCAAAGTCGGCAGGCCGGGCGTCCATTCCAAGCTGTTAAGCTCACTGGAACAGGTCCCACAGGCAACTCGCCGATGCGGGATTATGGCCCTCTAGGACTCAATGGCGGCCGGCATTGGGGGCGACCATGAATGACGACGCGGTCGAGGATCGCTTATCAAGTTTGAAATCAGGTGAGGCGGCGGCGATCGTCTCGATCGCCGCGTCGCAGACATCGGCCAAGCGCCTGGCGGACATGGGTTTCGTTCGCGGGGCCCTGGTCGAGATGATCCGAACCGGCAAGCCGTGCCTGGTTCGGATCGGCCCGACGTGCGTCGGGCTGGGAGTTGACCACCAACGCAGCATCGGCGTGCGGCGCACGTAGGTTCAACCATGCCGGTTTCCCTATCACTACAGACCGCCCCTCGCGTCAGGTCCGTGGCGCTCGTCGGGAATCCAAACACGGGTAAGAGCACGTTGTTCAACGCCCTCACCGGATACCGCCAACGTGTCGGCAACTATCCAGGGACCACGGTAGAGCGGCGAACGGGTTTCCTGCGCACCAAGAACGACGCGCCGATCGAAGTTGTCGATCTGCCCGGCGCCTACAGCCTCGCGGCCCGAGCGGCGGATGAAGCGATCGTCCTCGATGCGATCCTTGGTCGAGGATCCTGCGAATCGAAACCGGACCTGATTGTTAGCGTCGTGGATGCAGCCAATCTGGGACGAAACCTCTTTTTTTGCACGCAACTCCTGGAGATGGGCGTTCCGCTGGTCGTCGCCGTGAACATGATGGACCTGGCCGAAGCGTCGGGGGTTCGGATCGATACCGCCGCGTTGTCGGAGGAGCTGGGCGTGGTGGTCGTTGGGGTTGTGGCGACCAAACAAATCGGGATCGAGGCATTGGAAAAGGCGATCATCGACTCCCTCGACGCTCCTTGCTCGGACCATTGCCCGTCGTTTCCCGATTGCGTATGTGCGGAGCTGGACGGGCTTTGCCATTCTTTGGCGGACGGCGGGGCGGGGGAACATCACCGGGCCTCGCGAATCGAGGCCATGCAGACCCTGCTCGACCCCGGGGGCTATCACGAATCGCGGTTGGTCAAGCGCTGTGGCCGAGGTTTGGCCGAGGAATTGGCGGAGCGCAGGGGGCGCATCGTTTCCGCCGGTGAGTCCGTGGTCGAGGTCGAAGCCCGCGTCCGCTACACCTGGATCGATCGGGTGCTCCACCGCGTGGTGACGCAAACCCACCCCAGGCGACGATCGAAGTCCGAGGCGGCCGACCGATTGCTCACCCATCGCGTGTTGGGGTTGGCGGTGTTCGTGCTGATGATGGGGATCTGCTTTCAAAGCGTCTATGCCTGGGCGGTACCGATCATGGACGCCATTGACGGGGCCACCGGAGTGATCAGCCGGTTTCTCGCCGGGGTGATTCCGGAAGGAGCCATGCAAAGTCTGGTCGTGAACGGCGTGGTCGCGGGCGTTGGTGCGGTGCTCGCGTTTCTTCCGCAAATCCTGATCCTTTTTTTGTTCATCGCCATCCTGGAGGATTGCGGCTACATGGCTCGGGCGGCGTTTCTGCTCGATCGCTGGATGGGTCTGTTCGGTCTTAACGGCAAATCGTTCATCCCGCTATTATCATCATTTGCCTGCGCCGTGCCGGGGATCATGTCCACCCGGACCATCGAGGATCGCCGAGACCGGTTCGTGACCATCCTGATCGCGCCATTGATGAGCTGCAGCGCGCGACTGCCGGTGTATGTGCTGTTGATCGGTGCGTTCATCCCGGCCACGCCGCTTTTGGGTGGTCTGGTCGGCTTGCAGGCGGCGACGCTGGTCGCGATGTACTTCATTGGCGCGGCCGTGGCGATCCCGGTGGCCCTGATTCTCAAGCGGACGGTTCTCAAGGGGCCGCCGCAGTCTTTTTTGATGGAGTTGCCGACGTACAAGTGGCCTTCGCCGAGAATCGTATTTCATCGAATGTTCGAGCAAGGGAAGGCTTTTTGCATTTCGGCGGGAACGCTGATTTTCGCGGTGGCCATTGTGATTTGGGCGTTGGGCTATTATCCGCATCCTACGGCGATCGCCCAAGCTCACCAGGTGGAGCGCGAGGCTGCGGCCCAGACGATGGTTACCGAGGAAGCATTGAAAACGCGACTGGCGGAGATCGGCCGCCATGAGGCCGGGGAGTATTTACGACAGAGTTTCCTCGGACGCATGGGGCTGTGGATCGAGCCGGCAGTAAAACCATTGGGCTGGGACTGGCGAATCGGTACGGCAGCCATCGCATCGTTCCCCGCCCGTGAAGTCGTGGTGGCCACGATGGGAACGATTTACAACCTCGGTGGAAAGCAGGACGAGAAGTCGACAGGTTTGCGGGCGACCCTGCGCGGCGCAACCTGGCCCGACGGTCGGCCGGTGTACAACGTCGCGGTTGCCCTGTCGATCATGGTGTTTTTCGCGTTGTGCTGCCAGTGCGGGGCCACTTTGGCGACGATCAAGCGCGAGATGCACTCATGGGCCTGGCCGGTGCTGACTTTCACCTATATGACCGCTCTCGCCTATGTGGCGGCGCTGGCGACGTATCAAATCGCGATTCGGTTGGTGTAGCCATTGCCATGGGTATTCAGGACATCATCGCACTAAGCCTAGTGGCGGCGGCGGCTGTCTACGCCGGGCGATCGTTATGGCGCATGCTGAACGGGAAGACGAACTGTGCGAGCCACTGCGGCTGCGGCGATAAACCCGCGCAGTCCGATGCTTCTCCCGCAACTTCTCAACGCGGACTGAAGCGCGTGCCGCTCGTTACACTCGAGCAAGTCGGAAAGCCTGTCCCCTCCATCCGGACCGAGCCGCCCGATTCGAATTGACGGTTCGAGTTATCGCTGCACATAGAAGCGCGCGAATGCCTTGGCCGATAGCGGTTCACCGGTGGCTTGCTTGGTAAACTCGTTCCATGAATAGAGATTGCCCGGTCCGAAGATCCTCTGTTTCCAGTAGTCACCCACTTCCTTCTTCCCGTAAAACGAAGTCTTCGCCGGATCATCCAGTCCGAGAATGCTCTTGGCGATGTGGGCGTGCACCTGGCAGGCAAACAGTTCACCCATCATGTAGCTGTGGTAGTAGACTGGTGCGGTCACGACATGGACTTTCGCCGCGTAGTCCGGACGGTTCATGGTCTCAGGGGGATTTAGCATCTGGTATTTGCCTTTCAGCGACCACCAGAGTTCTCCCAGATTCTGGTCCGGATTGTCGTACATGCCGCGCTCGAAACGCATCATCACCTGCGTCCATCGGCTGAAGATCAGTTTTTCGGCACGCAGGCTGCGCCGCGCGGACTGAACCAAGCCGGTCGCCTGGTCCGGAGGGAGCTTCAGTGCTTTGACCAGGAAATCCTCGTTTTTCACCATCGCTCCGACCATCATGGCGAATCCTTCGGTGGTCAGACTGTGCGACGGCTCGTGCAGGAGGAACGGGACGTCCTTGCCGATGTACTTGTCGTAGACCGCGTGTCCCAATTCGTGAATGAGCGTGTCGGCCCAGTAAAGGTTGGGCTTGAGATTACAGAGGACTCGTATGTCGTCGGCGCGATTCAGATTCGTGGAAAAGGCATGGGGACTCTTCTTGGGCTTCTCATACAGATCGCTGCGTTGGAGTATATCCTCGGCGGGAGTTCCCAGTCCACCGTAATAGTCTTTGGCGAGGGCCAGTAAGTCCTTGTCCTTGTAAATGTCATCGAGATTCACGCCTTCGATTCCCGGCGCCTCCTGGAAAAACAAATCGCCGAAATGCCAAGGCCGCAGTTGATCGGGTGTAATGCCGAATCGCGCCGCCATCGCGGAGTCGATGTCCTTCTTCAAGGCCGCAAACGGCTCTTTGGTGAGCGTGTCCAATTCATCGAATAGTTTCACCAGTTCCGTTTCGTCGATCTCTTGAAGGGTGAGCTTCATGGCGAAGAAATTGCGGAAGCCCAATTGCCGGGCCAGTTCATTCCGCAACCCGACAAGCTCGCGAAGTTTCTTTTCAACTCCGGTGCCGACCTCCATGTACGCCTTCCAGGCTTTCTCGGCTTTCGACGGGTCTTTTGTCTCGGAGAGGACTTGGCGGATGTCGTTTTCGCTGAGGGGCTTTCCATCGACTTCGCCGCGGTGGGCGTTGAACATCTGCTCCACTTCGGATTCCAGGGCGATGATTTTCTTTTGAAGCTGTGGGTCGCCCTGGCCGGGAAGGTGCGAGCGATACATCACGTCCAGCTCGCGCTTCAGCACGGGGTCGGTGATGTTGCCGCTTTCTTTGAAAGCTTTCAGCTTCTCGAAAACGGCGCGATCGCTGTGCAGTTCCACCAAAGCGCCTTGGGCCTGCTTTTTCCGCTCGAAGGCTTCGTCGGCGCCGGTCGTATTAGCGTCCCACCAGGCCGTCTCGGACTGAATCACCAAGGGCTTGTATTTGGCAACGTACTCGTCGCGGATCTTTTTGAAGTCCTCGTCCGGGCTCGCCAACGTTGAATTCGCCATTGCAGTGAACCATAACAAAACGTACGAAAGGTTTCCTTTGGTCATTGGTTTTCCCTTTGTATGCCAAGCGTTACGAATCCTGGATGACCATCTCTTGGTCCGCAAAGCGTCCTATCCCCTGATTCCCGGTCTCTTTTCCTTCAAGAGCCAACCGCTGCCTACAAACAGCAGGAAAACGGTAAGGACGCCGAAGGTGATCGTGCTGAGTCCGTTGCTCGAGGCAAGATCGCCAAGCCATTGAGGTCCAAGTCTCTCCAACATTTTGTACTTGATTCCCAGCAAGGCGGCGATAATTCCGGCGATCGTGCCGCCGGCAATGTATCCTGACGAAAGCAACACGCCGGGGCTCATCTCCGCTTCCGCGGCGCTGCGGCGGCTGAACTTGTCCGAGAGCCAGCGCATCATGCCGCCGAAAAAGATCGGCGTGGACGCCGAGAGAGGTAAATACACACCCACGGCAAACGGCAGCGACGGCACGCCTGCGAGTTCCAGAACTAAAGCGATAGCCACTCCTAGGAGGACCAGCGACCAAGGCAGCTTTTGGGTCAGTATCCCATCGACGATAAACGCCATGAGAGTCGCTTTGGGAGCGTTGAATTTGTCCACCTTGGAGCCGTCATCGTGTTCCTCGAGGCGGCCGTTAATTCCGGGGTCCACGAGATATTGAATCTTTCCCGCGTCGTCGACGAGGTATTTCCCCGCCGGGATGCCCGCGAACTGGCCGGCGCCGGCCTGCAAAACCCCATATTCCTTGAGATCTTGCTCGCTGTACGTTCCACCCACTTTTTCCTTGGGGCGAAGCTGTGTGCTGTCCACGCTCGTCTGAGGTAAGTTCTTCTTCGTGTAAACCGTGGCCGCATCATTGAGCACCAACAAGGTAACGCCGATCACCAGCGCCGAAGTCACCGCTCCGATGAGAATCGCGATTTGCTGCGCCCGCGGCGTTGCCCCGACGATGTATCCCGTTTTCAGGCACTGTGCAACCGAGCCGCCATTCGAGCAGGCGATACAAACAATGGCCGCTACGGAAAGTGCCATAAGGCGATAAAACTCTCCGGTACGGCCCACCGCAACGAAGATCAGGCAGGTCATCAGCAATGTGGCAACGGTCATCCCCGAAATGGGATTGGACGAAGAACCAATCTCGCCGGTTAGACGGGCGGAAACGGTGACAAAGAGAAATCCGAAGACGACGATTAACAGGGCCCCTAACAGGGTCATGTTCAACATCGGAGCGGTCCAAATGGCCACGACCAACGCCAGGCATCCTAGAATGACGACCTTCATCGACATGTCGCGATCCAGGCGCGACGCTAACAAGCCGCTGGTAGCCTGTGCGCCACGTGAGACCAGGTCGCTAAACCCTGAGCGAATCGAACCGACGATGGTGGGCAGCGATTGCATCATGCTGATGATGCCGCCCGCGGCCACAGCGCCAGCGCCGATGTAAAGGACGTAGTCGTGCCAGATTTCGCCCACAGACATTTGGCTGATAGGCTTTTCCGCGGGAAAAAGAGGGGTAGTCCTCCCACTGCCGAAAAGAACGATGGCGGGTGTAAGCACCCATGACGCTAGAACGCCGCCTGCAACCATGATGGAGGCGATACGCGGTCCAATGACGTAACCCACGCCCAACAGGGCCGGCGATGCTTCGAGCGCCACGTGAGCGCCCTGGAACTCGAAAGCGGTTGATCCATCCCGGCGAAAAAACTTCAGCAAGCGCGACGGTTCGTCGGGCCAGAACTTGAGGGCCTTCATCAAAAACGAGTACAGAAACGCCAGCCCGAAGCCCGTAAAGACCGTTTTGGCGGAAGCGCCGCCTTTCTCGCCCACAATGAGCACGTCGGCGCAGGCCACGCCTTCCGGGTAGACGAGCTTGCCGTGCTGTTTCACGATGAACACGCGGCGAAGGGGGATCATCATGAGCACGCCGAGCAGCCCTCCGAGCGTGGCCACGAGCATCACCCGCGTCAGCTCCAGGTTGTAGCCCAGAATCAGGAGTGCCGGCATAGTGACACCCACGCCGAAGGCGATGGACTCGCCGGCCGACCCCGTCGTTTGCACGATATTGTTTTCGAGGATCGTTGCGTTTCGCCCGAACAGGGGAGTGAACAGCCGGAAGATCGTGATGGACAGTACGGCAATGGGGATCGAGGCCGATACGGTCATGCCCACTTGCAACACGAGGTACAACGAGGAGGCCCCGAAGACAATTCCCAGGACCGCTCCGATGATGACCGCAGAAAGGGTCAACTCGGGCGGACTTTGCAACGCCGGGACGTAGGGTTTGTGTTCGGGGGCCGCGGCCGAAGGATCGGTTTTCATCAACGCACTCCTGGTTTCTCGCCCCAGCCGGACGCGATCGCACCGGCCTGGGGGATACCCACGGTAACGCCGGGGAGTACACCGGATTCCCTCGATCGGGTCAAATCACGACGCGTCTCGGCCCCATTCCGGGGGTCGAGGGCAGGTACTTCCGCACTTTCGAATGGGGCTCAGCGCGGTATAATGCCTGGTCGATGGCTTCGGCGTAGGTTAAGGCACGCCGACGATGGGATGAAATTGACGGGGCGTAGCGCAGTCTGGTTAGCGCGCTTGACTGGGGGTCAAGAGGTCGCAGGTTCGAATCCTGTCGCCACGATTCGCCTACGGCGAATGGAGCAGGTGAGCGCAAGAGCAGGTGAAGGAAGGAAAACCGTCGTAGATCGAAATTGTGTCGGCGCATTGGGCCGCTCACCTGCGGTCTCCTGCTCAACTGTTCACCTGTTCAATCCGGGGTGGGCTATGCGTCATGGCCTTCATGTTCGAGAAGCCTGAGCCCGACCAATAATCGCAGGCCTACGCGGACAAGGCTGCTACCTCGTCGTTGGAATGGGTGCGATGGGATTCCTTGATAGTACGCTTTCAACGGCCCGCGTCGGCTGGCTCCTGAACTCACAACTCCTCGCTCGTTCTCTGATGCTCCTGCTGATTCAGGCGTTGTGGGTGGTCGGGTCGTGCAGCAAGGAAGAACCCTCCGGGAGCGCCCCAAGGGGATCTTCCGAACGCCAGAAAACGGTGGGCGTTTCGCTGCTGACGATGCAGCATCAGTTCTATCAGGAGTTGCGTGCGGGACTCGAGTCGGCCGGGAAGGAGCGCGGCCTGCGTTTGCTGATCGTCTCCGCCGAGTTCGACTCGACGCGGCAAGCGAACCAACTCGACGAGTTCATCGTCCAAAAGGTCGATGCCATGGTGGTTTGTCCCTGCGACTCACGGAGCGTGGGCGCGAGCATCACGGCCGCCAATCAGGCGAACATCCCGGTGTTCACGGCCGACATTGCTAACACTTCGCCGATCGGAAAAGTGGTCAGCCACATCGCTTCGGACAATGTGCTCGGCGGTCGGGAGGCGGCTAAGTTGTTGGCATCTGCGATGAAAGGCAAAGGAAAGGTCGCCGTCCTTTCGCATCCGGAAGTGGCTAGCGTGAGCGACCGCGTGAAGGGATTCAAGGAGCAGGTGACCGCATTCCCCGACATGCGGATCGTGGCGGAACTTTCGGCGGAAGGAAAGCGCGACAGGGCCGTTAAAGTGATGGAGGACCTTCTCCAATCACAGCCGGACGTGGGCGGCGTGTTCGGCATCAATGATGACACGGCGCTGGGGGCGCTGGCCGCGATCGAATCGAGCGGCAAGGCGGGAAAAGTGCAAATCGTCGGGTACGACGCGACGCCGGAAGCGCGCTCGAAAATCGCCAGCGGCGCCATCTTCGGGGACGTGGTTCAAAATCCGCGCCGGATTGGCGAGCTGACCATCGCGGCGATCGGCGACTACTTCAGTGGCCGCACGCCGCCGGCGGTGATTCCCGTCGAAGTCGGAGTCCATACCGGAGACCGTTCGTCTCCCTGAGAAGGCCGGCCCGTGGTTGATAACGCCGCGCGAGTCGAATTCGAAGGCATCTCCAAACGATACCCAGGGGTCCTGGCGCTCGACAGGGTGAGCCTCAAAGTTGCGCCCGGCCGGATTCACGCCGTGGTCGGCGAGAATGGGGCGGGCAAGAGCACGCTCATGAAGATCCTCGCTGGGGCCACGCGCGCCGACGAAGGGACGATACGCCTGGACGGCGAGCCAACAACCATCCGAAACGCTCGACATGCCGGGACGCTGGGCGTTGCGATGGTGTTTCAAGAGTTCAACCTGGCGCCGGATTTGAGCGTGGCGGAGAACGTTTTCCTGGGGAGATGGCCTTGCGCGTTCCCGTGGCTGGTCTCGTTCCAGACGCTGCGGGCGCGCAGCGAAGCCTTATTTGATTCACTGGGCGTAAAGCTTGACGTACGCGGCAAAGTGCGTGATCTGAGCGTCG
>Ga0137351_1000009_pt1 | contig 14659 bp, 11 predicted proteins | sample EasRivERMLT690_2_FD_104760 | JGI IMG/M metagenome (GOLD analysis project Ga0137351, IMG submission 104760) | Soil microbial communities from meander-bound floodplain in the East River, Colorado, USA - East River MetaG ERMLT690_2 | ecosystem: Environmental > Terrestrial > Soil > Floodplain ...
CGCGCGCATCGTTCGACGCCCCGCGATCATCAAAGTCGTTGCAGATGGTGGCGACTTGGCCATCCGGATCGACCTCTGCGTTGTTTGGTTCAGACGCCCGGACCTGGTCCACTTCAACGAAGACGCCGCGTTCTCCCTGGGCCACGTGCAATTCGATCTCGACCTCGTCGCCATTGAAGATCGCGCTCCAGTGAGACCAGTCCGGCAATGAGCGGGCGTCGAATCGCTGGACCTGACCATCAAGGAGCGAGGTGAAAGTCATGTAACTGTCTTTGCCGAGCTCATGGGCGCCGACATGCAGGCGAATCCAGGAGGCGCCCGCAACCTGCACCGAACCGACGTATGCCACCTGCGTTTGAACCGAGCTGTTGTCCTGGAGATCAGAGCGTAGCCGGTAGGATTCTTGGAGCGCAGGCTCCTGAAGGATTTGGCCGAAAGCGGCCGTCGCGGTCATCAAAGTAGTGAACAGCCCAGCCAAGATTCGGCGTGAATGTTTCGAAGGGTTCGTCGTCATCGCTTCCTCCGTACTTGACCCGCTGGTTTGCTACTGAAGATTCACCAGCACGAGAACCAGCCCGCGCTCACCTGAGGAGAGCGCACTCATCGCCTTGCCAATAATCGCGCCATGGGACCGTTCGCGGTCGGCGGCCTTCATCGCATACCCCTCTACATCGGAACTGGTCAGCAAGTCGCCCGGAGCGATCGCCGCGGTGCCCGCGTTGCAGCGTACCCACACCCGGCCGGAGAGCGCGATGGCAGGCGCATTCTCGCTGCCCGGGAAATTGCCGAGTATAGCGCCAGCCGGAATGTCGCCCGCCCCGCTGACTACGCCGGCCACGCGGGAGCTGTACGCCTCGCGAGCCACGCGGAGTTCGCCAGGATGCTGGGGATCAATCTCCATAACGGTTCCCGGCTCGACTTTGTCTTCTCTGCTAGGGAACTTCTCGGCCACGTCAGCACCTGTTACGGTCAGAACTTTGCAGGACATTGTGCCGCCGGAACTGACGTTTCCTCTGGCGGTCAGCCCGGTTTCTTCGTCGAGCGTCAGAAGTGCTATTCCGCCACCCGGATTTTGCTTGTTGTCATTGTGAACCCCCCCCTTGAACCAGGCAAAGCCATCGCCCGCGTTGTTGCCCACGCGGTTGTAGAGCGTCTGTGCCTGAATGCCGATGCCGTAGCGTCTTGGGCCATCCGAACCCCAGAGGCTGAGGTGCTGACCCAGCCGCGAACCAAAATCCAGTCCGCGGGTATTGTCGAGCGTCATTAAGGTCGTTCCACCCCCGGAGTTATACGTGGCATCGTTGTGCGCTCCGCCCCAGTGCCAGGCAAACCCACCACCGGACCGGAAGTAAACCGCCGCGGCCTGAACGCCAACGCCGAACCCGGTGCCATAAAGATTGAGCATTTGCCGGGTTCGCTCGCCAAAGAAAGCGCTTCCCGAAATGAACTCGTCACCTTCGACGTGGAGTTTCATGATGGGATTATCCGTGCCCACGCCGAATCGTCCGGCTGTGTCGAGGGTGGTGATCAAGTGTGGAGAACCGTTGTCGTTGGCGAAGAAGGACAACTTGTGATTGCTCAATGTACCCAGCCATCCGGTCCCACGCCCAACGAATGTGCTCAGGCGAATATCGCCATCGGTGTGCTCGACGCCGTAGCCGAGGGTCGCTGTGCGCACAGTCAGCTTGTTCGCCGGAATGCTTGTGCCGATGCCGACGTTGCCCCCGTTGTTGTTAAAAATGTCGGTTCCGCTGGCGGACCAGAACCCACCGGCTCCGACTCCCGCCGCCGTGGTTTGAAGGGACCCGTCCGGAAACCTGATTCCATCTACACCGGGAGTACCGCCGATGTGCAAACGTGCCAGCGGGTTCGTCGTGCCCAGGCCAAGAAAACAGTTGGTGTCCTTGAATCGGGCGCACTCGGTATTGCTTGGGTTGACTTTGAAGATCAGGGGGCTGTTACTGCTGAAGGCGCTGGCGATGACTTCGCCCGGCGTGTGGATGTTTCCCGAAACCTCGACTCCTTCTTCGCTCGTGGCCAGACCGGGAACACTAAGGGCGAAAGGCGTGGCTGTGATCCGCTGCCGGGGAGTCAACGTCGTGTAGGCGCTGACGTCGCTCGGATCGTGCGGGGCACGGACGTCAATCCGCAGCCACTGCCCGCCCTGCTGGAACGCCGCCGCGCCGAAGTCGAGCTCGACGGTGAACAGCCCGTTTTCAACAGCGACCGCCGCGAAGCTGAGGGGTCCTGCAATCGGCTTTCCGGCGGGTTCGGAGTCGTAGAGCGTGAAGCGCATGTCCACGAGGTCGTTGAGCGGCAGGCCCTGTTGCTTGAGTTGGCCTTGATAAGTCAGGGAAGTGGGCTGCCCGAAGGCGGCGACCGATAGAAGCCCCGTTAGCGTTGTAGCCGAAACCAGCCTGTACACGTCCAGCCTCTCTTTCCGTCGTTACATCCAATCGTGTCGATAGAACCCCCAGATCCTTGGCGTACATTGGTCGCCAGCGAAGGCGAAGCCCCCTTGGGAGTTCCACATTCCAATAGTCAGCCGAAATCGGTGGGGCGAACCCGCCAAATCCGCCGGGAAGGTTTTGAGTGGAATACACACCCGACAACCTGACCCGCCTGTTGCGGGCTGCCGGCGATGGCGACCACCAGCAGCCTGGCATGCGCCGGGTACCTTATCCGTACAAGTTCCGCCCAGATGGCAACAAACCTACGGACATTCGGTGCTGGCGCATTGAGTACCTGGTCCTTGCGGGTTACCGCCGTTTGAGTCGCACAAAAAATCGAGTGTGTCCTGGCATGTACCATCGCCCAGGCAACAGGCTTCTGGACAACCTGCCATGAATAAGCAACGGGATCCCGGACTTTGAGGGCGACCGCCCGCCGCATGACAAGCGTCGAGCCCCTCGTCCCAACAAGTCCCATCCGGGTGGCAACAGGCTTGCGGACATTCGGTGCTGGCGCACACGGTACCCGGTCCTTGCGAATGACCGCCCTGCCCTTCGCAAATAAAATCGAGTGTGTCCTGGCATGAACCGTCAGGCAGGCAACAGGCTTCTGGACAACCTGCCATGAAAAAACAACGGGATCCCGGCCCTTGAGTGCGACCGCCCGCCGCATGACAAGCGTCGATCCCCTGGTCCCAACAAGTCCCATCCGGGTGGCAACAGGCTTGCGGACATTCAGTGCTGGCGCACTCGGTACCCGGTCCTTGCGTGGTACCGCCGTTTGAGTCGCACAAAAAATCGAGTGTGTCCTGGCATGAACCATCGCCCAGGCAACAGGCTTCTGGGCAACCTGCCGTGAAAAAGCAATCGGACCCCGGCCCTTGAGGGCGACCGCCCGCCGCTTGGCAAGCGCTGGGCGCCTGGTCCAAACACGAACCGTTCGGGCGGCAACAGCCTTGCGGACATTCGGCCGTGGCGCAGGTCGTCCCGTCGCCCAGGTACTCGCCTCCCCCAGTTTCGCAGGTGTATTGGCTCAAGTGGTAGCCGTTTGACTCGGCGTCGTGACAAGAACCTCCCAGGCAACATGCGCCGGTCGGACAGGCGGCAAGCTGCGATTCGCAGGTGGTGTCAATGCCTAGAAAGGTGTCAAGGCTCGCGACACAATCTTCCACGGTGCTTTCATAGCACACATAAATAAAGCCGTCGCAGCAAGCGCCGCGGCACGTCGTGTCCGCCGTGGCGCAGGTCGTCCCGTCGCCCAGGTACGCGCCTCCCCCAGTTTCGCAGGTGTATTGGCTCAAGTGGTAGCCCTGTGACTCGGCGTCGATACAAGAACCTCTCAGGCAACATGCGCCGGTCGGACAGGCGGCAATCTGCGATTCGCAGGTGGTGCCATTGCCTAGATAGGTGTCCAAACTCGCGGAACAATCTTCCAGGGTGCTTTCATAGCACACATAAGTAAAGCCGTCGCAGCAAGCGCCGCGACACGAGTTGCCGCAATCCGCAGGACAGGTGCAGGGATCCTCGGCTGCGTTGCAACACGTGTCGCCGCATGTGCTCCCGCAATCTTCCGAACACGAGCACGTATCCTCACCGCCGTTACAACACCCGTCTCCGCAGTTCGTACCGCAGTCGTTGGAGCAATCGCAGAAGAATTGCTCATCCGGGGAGCAGCATCCATCGCCGCAGCGCTCAGCGCAGTCCTGAGGACAAGTGCATTGATTCTCACCGCAGTCGCAAAGCCCGTTTCCACAGTGCGGACCGCAGTCGGTGGGACAGGTGCAGGGGTCCTCGGCTGCGTTGCAACACGTGTCGCCGCACGTGCTCCCGCAATCTTCCGAACACGAGCATGTATCCTCGCCGCCGTTACAACAGGTATCGCCGCAGGCGCTTCCGCAATCCACTAGACAGATACACGTATCCTCTCCTCGCTGGCAGACAGCGTTGCCACAAATTGGGCCGCAGGTCTGCTGCTGATTGATGGGGACGCCCCTGCCAAACTGAGTCATGATACATCCCGAACACGCCGGCGTGATGAACCCGGACCGGACGGCCGGATCGACCACCTTTGCCGCCGTCTTTATTGGCGCGCCTTTGGTCCTGTAGGGAGCGCCGGCTAACCCGGCAGCCTGGGCCTGTAGTTGAACCTGGCGACACTCCGGCGACCCGACATCGCCCGGATCCTGAGCGCGGACCTCCGCCGCAAGCAAACCAACAACCATACAAATCGTCGCTTTGAAAAATGGGTTCATAAACTCTTTCCTTATCAACCTCTGCGAACAAAAACTCAATCCAACCTCCGCAATTACTTTCCGATCATCGCCGACCCACCGCGCAACCCAATACGCCTGTTCAGTCTCGTTACTCTCCCACTTTCATTGGGGGTCACCCCTACACGGCGACGACAAATTCTTGTCAAACTCGATCCGCTCATGGGGGGGGGTTGGCATGTCTACGACCCTCCAAGTCGTTGTGGTCGTAATCCATGGAATCCTGTTATTCATGCCCTACCTCCTCTTCAATATCATCAACACCTCATAAGTAGTGCTGATGCTGCTCCGGATGCGGCGCATACAATAGCTAGGACGCAAGAGCACTGTTTTCAGAGGCCCGCCTTTGCGGGACAATGAATCAGCCGAAATCGGTGGGCCCAACCCGCCAAATCCGCCGGGATGGTTTTGAGTGGAGTACACACCTGACAACCTGACCCGTTTGTTGCGGGCTGCCGGCGAGGGCGATCGCCAAGCGGAGGCAGACGTGCTGCGGGCCGTTTACGCGGAACTTCGCCAGATGGCGGAGGCGTGGATGGCGCGAACCCCGCCGGGTCAGACCCTTCAACCCACCGCATTGGTTCACGAGGCGTTTGTGCGGATGATCGGGCGCGACGAGGACGGTTGGGAGAATCGGGCGCACTTCTTCTTCGTCGCCAGCCGGGCCATGCGAGACATCCTGGTGGAGCAGGCGCGGGCCAAGGCGGCGCTCAAACGCGGCGGGGGCCGGCGTCGCGTCGATCTCGACAATCTGGTCATCGCGACTGACGCACCCGACCAAGATCTTCTGGCCCTTGATGACGTGCTTCGTCGTTTCGAGTCGCGCTATCCCTGGGAGCATCGCATCGTCATGCTTCGCTTCTTCGCCGGGCTCACCAACGAGGAGGCCGCACGGGCGATGGACGCGCCGCTGCGAACGATCGAGCGGGATTGGCGGTTCGCTCGCGCCTGGCTGCGGGACGCGCTCACGGCAGATGGAGACGAACGAGCGGAGCAAGCGACGTGAGCCCCGACCGCGATCAACTCATCAAACAGGTCTTCGAGGAAGCAAGCGATAGACTCGGCGACGAACGCGAGCGCTATCTCATGGAGAGATGCGGCGACGATCTGGCTTTGCGCGCGGCTGTCGACCGGCTGCTGAGCGCCGACGATGCCGCGGCGACAGGCTTCCTGGATGGACGGCCCAGAGTCCTGCCGGCTGCCGCAATGCCCGCGCAGATCGGTCGATTTCGACTGTTGCGAAAGATCGGCGAAGGCGGCATGGGCGCGGTATTCGAAGCCGAGCAGGACCAGCCGCGACGCAAGGTCGCGCTCAAGATGGTGCGAGGCTCCGGCATGTCCAAGGCGCTCTTTCGCCGCTTCGAATATGAGGTGCAAATCCTCGGTCAGCTCAAGCACCCGGGCATCGCGCAAGTCTACGAAGCCGGAACGCACGATGATCCCGGCGCGCCGGGAGGTCCGGTTCCTTATTTCGCCATGGAGTACATTCATGGCCGCCCGCTGCTTGAATTCGCTACGGAGCGCCGGCTCACTGTAAGACAGCGACTTCAACTGGCGTGCAAAATATGCGACGCCGTCCATCACGCGCACCAAAAGGGAGTCATTCATCGCGATCTGAAACCCGCCAATATCCTCGTCGAGGAAGCTGACACTGCCGAGGCTCAGCCGAAGATCCTGGACTTCGGCGTCGCGAGAGCCACACGATCCGACGTTCAGCCCCTGACCATGCACACCGAGGTTGGACAGCTGGTTGGAACCCTTTCTTACATGAGCCCCGAGCAAGTCGCCGGAAATCCCGACGAATTAGATGTTCGGTCTGACGTATACGCATTGGGCGTCATTGTCTATGAGTTGCTCGCCGGACGCCTACCCTATGACTTGCGCGATCGTTCGATTCCCGAGGCCGGCACCATCATCCGCGAACAAGAGCCCTCGCGCCTGAGTTCCATTGATTCCGGCTATCGCGGGGATATTGAGACCATTGTCGGAAAGGCGCTCGCTAAGGAAAAAGACAGGCGCTACCAATCCGCGGCCGAGTTACGCGATGACCTCCGCCGTTTCCTCACCGATGAACCGATCATCGCCAGGCCCGCCAGCCGCGCCTATCACTTGAGAAAGTTTGCCAAGCGAAACAAGGGCCTGGTCGGCGGAGTCGCGGTCGCGTTCGCGGTCCTGCTGATGGCAATTACCGGTGTCAGCCTCGCGCTGGTCCGAGCGACTCAGGCCGAGCAGGCCGCCTTGCGGTCCGCGGCCAAGGCCACCGCTGTCAGTAAGTTCCTTCAGAACATGCTCGCCGGCGTGGATCCAGAGGACATCGGTCCAAGCCCCCTTACCGTTCGTGAAGTGCTGGACCACGCCTCCGTCCGCCTCGAACGGGAACTCGTCGATCAGCCCGAAGTCGCCGCCTCCATTCACCAGACGCTGGGCAACCATTACAGCACGCTGGGATACTACATCGAAGCTGATCGCCACCTTCAAAAGGCCGTAGAGCTGCGAAGGTCCTTCGCTATCGGCGACAATCCTGAACTCGCCGAAGCACTCACATACCTTGCCGCCAATCTCCAGGACAAGCGCGATATCGCCGATGCCGAAGCTCCCACCCGCGAGGCCCTCGACATGCGTCGCCGGCTCTTTGGGCCCGACAGCCTTGAAGTAGCCGAGAGTTTGCACGATCTGGCCCCCCTCCTCGTCGAAACAGGCCGAGCCTGGGAAGCCGAGTCGGTCGCCCGCGAGTCACATGGTATTCGCCGCCGGCTGTTGGGCGCTGAACACGCTGAGGTGGCCTTGAGTACCGGGATGCTCGGCTGGTCTCTCCTGGCCCAGGGCAGGCTGGACGAAGCTGAAACCGCCATGCGAAGTGCGGTTGAAATGGTGCGACGGCTCCCCGGGGACAACGAGTCGACGTTGGCCGCCCGCCTCTCATTCCTCTCTCACGTGCTTCGAGCCAAAGGCAAGTACGTCGAAGAGGAGGCGGTCTTACGGGAGGCCATCGACATCCGCTCCCGCCGCCTCGCAGCGGACCACCCCGCGCTGGGATGGAATCTGGTCTGTCTGGCCAGACTTCGACGGACGCTGGGTGATCTCGAGGAAGCCGAGACAACCTGCCGCAAGGCGCTCGACATCTACACCAAGAAGCGCGGCCCCCAGCACAGGGATCTCGCCGATTGCCAGCAGCTTCTGGCGCAGATCTACGATGATCAAGCCCGCTATGTCGAGGCGGAGCCGTTGTGGAGCGCGTGCCTGGAGACGCGCCGCAAGTTGCTGCCGCATGAGCACCCGGACATTGCGTTTGCGAAAAACGCGCTGGTCAAAAACCGGGCGGCCCAGAGCGATGTTTCAAAAACCCCCGACGAGACTGGAGAGCCATAACAGTAACTGCTTGCTGCGGTTGGCCGTGCGGTGCGTCCGGCTCAGCCCGGACGACGCCATTTTGGTCCGGATCGCCGTGGACTCGCGCATACGAGGCCGAATTGCCGTCAGGCCGGAATTGCGGTCCGTTGACGGGGCTTGGCCGAGATACCTCCGCGCCAGAATGCGCCGTAAAGAATCGAAGCGACGACAATTACGATTGCACAAAGGCTGAGGCCCGCCGTCCAAGCCCGCGAGTTGAGGGTCATCGGCGTAGAGTTCAGCACGGTAGCGACGAAAATCGCGACGGTGATGGCCAGCAGTCCATATCGAATCATGATCCACACGCCGATCACGACTCCTCCCATTCCCGCCGTCAACCACGCGGTATAGGGATGCGCCCCTCGCGGTACGACAATGAGCGCTATCACAAGGGCGCAAACCAGGGCTGCCCACGTTGGATGGCGAATCCAAGTCCGGACCACAACCAGAAGCAACAAAAACAGTAGGCCGTAAATGAGGGCTTGCTCCAGGCATCCGAAATAACTTGCCAGCCCCGAAGCAAATCCGTGTAGCTTTTCGGCGATGCGCTCGCCGGCGAACATCGGTCGCACGTTCCAACCGCATGCGTTTGCGAATGCTCTCTCCGCGGCGGCGGCGAAGGACCACCAACAACCGACGCATGCGCCGACCAGGGCATGAAATCGGACATCGGGATCGCCGAATCGGCGCAAGAGCAATCGGTTCCAGGTGACGAGCAGGTGCGGCCAAAGGCGTCGAGCATACGCATCAACCGTCAAGTAGAACAGGCCAAGAAGACTCGCGGTTCCGGCTGCCCGTACGACGGCCATACAGAGTCGAGAAAGGCCGTCGTAGAACGTCGCCGAGCTTCCCAGACGGAGCACGGATGCGACAATCTCCAAGAGCACGGCGACGACAGCAAGCCGGACCACGCCCTGGTAATCAACCTTGACAGTTCGAAGTTTCAGGATTCCAAAGGGGACGGCGATCGCCAAGAGCGATAAGAAAAGAATTCTTTGCGCGGTAATCACGACGGATCGTTGCGACGGGACGGCGATCGTTTCCCCCGCAGCGCCAAGCGGTTGTTGATTGGATTTCGTTCCGACCGCGAAGTACGTTGGGCCTCCGTCCGACGAACAGCCTACATAGTCAGTCGCGGAGCCAATGATCTGTCGTGTTTCCGGACGGTTCCAGTACCGGCAATCTAGGTCTCCGGTCGCGGATCGCTCATTTTTGCTCGGCACAACGGAATGTTCGGCGTCGATTCCGGCAGCGCGCAACAATCCGTTCCAGACTTCATTCATTCGATCGACATTCTCGGTGTTCGATTCACTGACCGCGGCAACGGGATCGGCGCCGAGCAGAATAAGGCGACCAGTTTTGTCGAACAAAACTGCTCGCGAATTTGCAACTTCATGCGGCGGATCCCAGGGAACAACATACCCGGCGCGCCAAAACACATTCTCCAGGGTGGCGGAGACAAGGGGCCGATCACTCTGACGGTAGAAGAAGCACGGTTCAGCCGCCAGGGTCGGAACAACGTGGACCGTGTCATCCCGGCCCACATAGGCCCGGGCCATCGGCTCCCAAGCATCTTCCGTCGCACAAAGACCGAAGGCCTCGTGAGCGCCCGGAATAGCGAGGCCCGCCGTCTCCAGGACGCGACGAGCGCGCTCCGCCAGCGCGGCCGGGGGGCTAGTCTCCAAGTCGTCCCATTGAATCGGGTGAACCGACCGGAGAATCACATTCGCGGATAGGAGCAATATTCCGGCGATCGTTAGTCCCATTCGGATGCTACGAGCGCCTTTTCTCGCGGGAGCCACGGCGATGAGGTCCGGCGAGGGCGTCATATCCGAGGCCAGCGCCAACTGCAATACATCCGTCCCCGGAAGCGCCGCCGCTACATGAAGCGCCGACCGTGGTCGTTGGTCCGGATCCTTCTGGAGACACTGATCCACAATCTTTTCGATTCCATCCGGCAGATCGGCAACAATTTCGGTCAATGGCCTAGGTGTAGCCGTTTCGTGGAGTTGCACGTACTCGTCGAGGGTTTCCGCGTTGAAAGCCCGGCACCCGGAGAACATTTCGTACAGGACCAGACCCAGGGCGTAGATGTCGCTTTCGAGGGTCACGTCGCGCCCCGTGATTTGTTCCGGCGCCATGTAGGCGGGCGTACCCGCGCGAATTTCTCCCGCCGCGATCTGACCCGAAAGCCCGGCGATGCCGAAATCGGTGATTCGCGCGTTGCCCTCGCCGTCCAGGATGATATTGGCCGGCTTCAGATCACGATGGAGAACGCCGGCGCGGTGGGCGGCGGCCAACCCGACGCAAACTTGTCTTGCAATGTCCACGGCCTTCTCGCTGGGGAAATGGCCGATTTGCCGCAGGAGGCCGGACAGGTCCTCCCCGGCCACAAACTCCATGGTGATGAAGTGCTCGCCGTCCGCTTCTCCGATATCGTGGACGCGACAGACGTTGGGGTGGGTCACGGTTCGCGCGAGTCGCGCTTCGTTTCGGAAACGGGCCAGCCATGCGGGATTCCTGGCGACCAGAGCGGGGAGAAACTTGATGGCCACGGCTTGGTTGAGCGTCAGGTCATCCGCCCGGTATACGATTCCCATTCCGCCCACGCCCAACTGTGAGACGATGCGATAACGGCCCGCGATGATCGTTCCCGGAGGTCGCCCTTGTTCAACGGCAGGATGGCGGCTTGGCGCAGCTCGGATGGGTATCGCCTGCGTTGCCCCGGAGGTGCGTGCGTCGGCGCGGTGCTGTTCATCGAGCGGCGACGATGAAGGACGGGCCGGCTTCGATGGTTCGGCGGTTTGTTGGGCCAGGAGCGCTTCAACCTCGCGACGAAGAGACAAATCATCGGCGCACGCATTGGTTAGCCAGGGATCGCGTTCATGGGGTGGTAGCTCGATCGCCGCGAGAAATAGTTGCTTCACGCGCGCGTGGCGGTCAGCGGTCATCGCTCAGCGGTTCCCGAAAGGCGATTCTTCAACCAGGCCTTTGCGTGAGTCCATTCGCCTTCGACCTTTCGTTTCGACACGCCGAGCATGTGCGCCACTTCCTCGACGGTCAAGCCGCCAAAGAAGCGCAACTCGACGATGCTGGCCTGCTGGGGATCCAAAGCGGCGAGTGCTTCGAGGGCGTCGCTCATGTCTATGAGACCGATTTGACCGGCACTCTCCCCGAGAAGGTCGTCTTGCAGTTGAAGGCGCTGCCAATCGCGGCCGCGCTTGGCTCGTCCTCTGGTTCGCGCGTAGTCAATGAGAACGCGGCGCATCATGGCCGCGCCGACCGCAAAGAAGTGGGTCTTGCCCTGCCAGTTCACCCGCGACTGGTCCACGAGCCGCAGGTAGGCTTCGTGGACCAACGCGGTAGGTTGGAGGGTGTGGCCCTTACGCTCACCCTTCAGGTAGCGATCGGCGAGGGAGTGCAACTCTCCATATACGAGGGGCATGAGCTGCTTGGCCACCTTGTCCGGCGTCAGCCGAACGACCCGTGAGTCGTTCGGCGAGGAGTCAACCGTACCGCCGACCTGCGAGAGAAGTTCGGTCACATTCCCTGACGGTTTGCTCATGAGCGCGATCCAGGACCGACCCGGAATCGCGCCGTGGGTACGCTTGTCGAATCTACCACGGAAAGTGCGCTTGCTTATATACTGCGAGGACGCACGAATCCAGCTCGGCCAGGGTGAATGATACAAGGGATGTGCCCTTGGACGCAACGCAGCCGCCGGCCTCGTTGCGGGGTTTGGCGGGCGATGTCGCGTTATCTCTGGGAGGACCGGAAAGAAGTTGGAGATGAGCGATGCTACACGCAGAAGAAACATTATGCCGTTGGTTGGAGATGGAGCGAGCAGAGCATGATTACCGCCGTTGGGCGGCCTTCTTCTATCCGCTGATAAACAAGCCGGAACAGGGCCGTTCGCTATGTGAAGTCGGCTTGAGTGTGGTTCGACGCCATATTCAAGCTGGACCCGAGGCCCGGGCGGCGGTAGAGCGGATTCTGCGCGAGTCACCCGACCGATAGTCCCCGCCTCCTCGTATCATTATTGAATTTTTCCTCTGTGTCCCTGGTCTTCATCGTGGGCGTCCACGGCGGCTCACGGACACGGCGCTCTCGTCGCATCTTGAGATATTGCATTGGCCGCATATCAGCCGGGCTCGCCGCGTCACTCCCGCAGCAGGGTTCTCGGTCCAAGTTTTTCCGTGCGGACTCCGTCCGGGTCTATCGCGTTACTCCTATGTCGGGCGAGTCGCACGATGGCTGGTACGGTGGCATGGGCAAATGCCTGGCTTGTCGCCAGTCACGCCGAACCAGTGCGACATGCGACACCCGGACAAGGAGAATCACGATGAAGTCGATCAAGCGCGTCTTGGCCTTTTTGGGCTGTGGTATGTGCCTACTGGCCGCCGGCTGCCCGCTCACCGACGTCTTCAGTGGCGTTTTGGGTGGGTAAGGAAACCCAGCCCGGTGCGGCGGCACCTGCGCAACGGAGGGCGCAGTTGCCGCCATCATCAACGCTGGACGGCGAGGTAATCGTCTACCGCCCCATGTCGGGGGTGCCCCCGAACGTCGTCCAGAAGTATCCGGGATACGGCCGGGCGGGCCCAATTCCGGTTTAGAAATGGAGAAGCAAGATGTTTAACTCGATTTTCGCGGTGATCCGCGACACCCTGATGGGCTTGTTTTCAGGAAAGATCATTGAAGTCATCAATGGTCTGTTCAGCGGCCTGCTGGGGTAGTGTTGGGCGACTGGTGAGCGGTGGGGACCGCTTGGGGCGTCCAGTTGGAGCATTCACCGTAATGGTGATGCACGCGGCTCCGGCTGGGCGCCTCTGTTCTTCATTTCCTTGAATCGCGTTGCCCCGGGGACTCGACGGCGTTGACGGGAAACGCGGAATGAATCACAATTAACGATTCCGAAGGCGGCGCGGCGAATTTGTGCGGACGACGGAGGTTTTCAAGAGAACTGCTCTGTTGATTAAGAGAGAAACAGGCAATGAAACATTCAAAATGGTTCCTCCTGATGGTATGCGGAATGGGATTGACCGCGCTGGTCGGAGCGTGCGCGCCATTCCAGTCGGAGTCGCATTGGGGGCCCGCTCATCAGCTATCGGGCCTTGGCGCCACGTACGCCTGGCGGCAAGGCGCCAAGTGTGAGCCGGAATCGGTCCAAACCGAGAATCCTGACATCCCAGTCAGGGTCCAAGAACAACTCGAAGCCGACTTGGCGACAAAAGGCTATCTCCGACCGGCCGGTGGAAAACCCGACTTCGTTGTCTGTTATCGTTTGGGCAAAGTCGTTACTCAGGCCGAGACGGGTCTCGACTCCTGGGATGACGCTGTTCTGGAAGTCGATCTCACCGATCCGGCGACCGGCGGACTTATTTGGCGTGGACGGGTGCGCGGCCGCATCGACTATTCGGCGTCTCCCGACGCGCGGGGAGGCCGCCTGGATACGGCCGTTCGGCAGTTAATGAAGCCTTTACCCAAAGCGAGCAATCGTTGACTCGGATAACGAGTGGACAAATGAAAGAGAACTTTCCAGCCCCGTCCGGGGGCGGTTGGACTCTCATCCCAACTGGACCAACTCTTGGGGAGCAGCCCACACTTCCTTGAAGACGTTGAGTTTGTGGATCGGTTGTACTGAGGGGCCCGTCAGCATGGTCCTTTGCCCAACGGCCGGCAGGACGCCAGCTCCCATTGCCAATGCAATTATCATGCCGACGCGCGGAAGGGGAGATCAACGACGGTGGCCGCCAATGGGCGTTCGGGCCCCGAGGAAACGATTAGGCACGAACCGGGATTGCTCGCGGCACTCTTGACGTAGGCCAGGGCAATGGGACGGCCGAGAGCGGGAGAGTGACAGGCGCTGGTCACTTGGCCGATGGGCTTACCCTCGGAATCTGCAATCTCAGATTTCAATGCCGGAATCGCGGAGCTGTCAAGGCGGAGGCCGACCAGTTGACGGGCGACGACGGCCCGGGAACGCATACGCTCGACAACTTCCTGGCCTAAGTAGCAGCCTTTTTGATAGCTTACCGCGCGTTCGAGTTGCCGCGTCTCGGCGGGAAGATACTCGTCCGTGATCTCATGCCCGGGCCAGGGAATCCCAGCCTCGATCCTGTGGGCCTGCACGGCATCATTTTCGACGGGAATCGCGCGCATGCCGCCGATGCCGTCGTACAAGGCGGTCCGGAATTCGATTGCGATAGGCTGGGGGACGAAGAGCTCGACGCCGAACGGCCCGCAGAAGTCATGGCGAAGCAACGGCAAAACCGCACCGCGCCATTCGATTTGTGAAAGACCCAACGTCGGCATGGCTGCGGCGTTCGCCGCGCCGAGTTCGGCGAGAAGCGCCGCGGTCTTGGGACCGACAAGCCCGAAGCGCACGAACTCCGTACTGCGATCAACAACCGTCACGTCCTCGGTAACAGCGTATTTTGAGAAGTGCTTCCTGGCCGTCTCCAAGAAACGACGATCCAAGTCTACCCAGATCGACTCGGCCCGGACCAGCACGTTGACGTCAAATAGAATTCGACCCTGGATGTTCAACAC
>Ga0137351_1000011_pt1 | contig 14389 bp, 15 predicted proteins | sample EasRivERMLT690_2_FD_104760 | JGI IMG/M metagenome (GOLD analysis project Ga0137351, IMG submission 104760) | Soil microbial communities from meander-bound floodplain in the East River, Colorado, USA - East River MetaG ERMLT690_2 | ecosystem: Environmental > Terrestrial > Soil > Floodplain ...
AACGCCAGTTCAGCCAACAATCGAGCTTCGGCGGGGGCCTGGGGCCTCTGCTGGCGTGGGTCAGAACGCTGCCCCGCGTGACGCGATGGGTCGGCACGAAACTGTTGATCTATCATGTTAGACTATCGCTGGAAAGGGCTGCCGCATGACCGCTTCATGCGCAATCCTATTCAACGCGGGGGAACGAATTCGTAGAAATCTTGAGTCCCGGAGGGACGACCGAATCGTTCAACCGTACCTTCCCTACACTGCTAACCACCATAGCCGAATTGTGGGTAAACTCCTGCCATGAGCGCGACGACCTCGGCAGATTCGCAGCAATCCACGGTACGTCCGACCGGGCACGTGCGGCCGACCAACGACCGGGCCGTGCTGGCCTTGAAGGCGATAAACGAATCGCGCTGGTCCGATGCCCAAAAACACATTACGGCGATCCCCGAATCGCCGCTGGGTGAATTCGCGTGGAAGATGTACCTGGCCGGACTGCTCGCCGGTGAGCGTGAAGAGTTCCCCAAGTCTGAAACCGCACTGCTTGCGAGCGCGTCCGCGGCGTTCGTCATCGGGTTCGCGGATGAAAAGAGCATTGCCGCCGACGCGTTGCGCTTGGGCGCGGCGGCGATGGAGAAACTGGGCAATGCCCATCGACGCCAAGAGCGTCTTGTTGACGCCCACCACGCCCACCTCGCGGCCTATCGCCTCCGCGATGAGCATGGTTCGTTGGACGAGCGATGGGAGACGGCCTTGAGTCTGGCCGTCGATGGCACGGTTGCGCGACGGGATGACGAAGCGCAGCGCTGGTGCCGCGCAGCCATTGATCTTGCGGTTCAAACATCCGATCAGCCCATCGCCAAACAGGCCCAATCTTGGGGCCGCCTTGCGAACACTCTTAGCCCGCTGGGTCGCCATGAGGAAGCCGTCGCCGCCGCTCGGACCGCCCGTGAATTCTGGCGAAGACACGATCGGTCCGCCGTCACTGCGGCCCGCGCCGACCTCGACGTCGCCCATGCGTTGATCGAATCCGCGAAGGCGCTTTACGAAAGCGACGCCGCGCAAGCCGGCACGCTGCTGAACGAGGCCCTCGCCTTCCTGACCACAGCCGCCGACGAGCTGCCGCCCTACGGTGTGGAAGCTGCCGCCGACGTCCGCCGCTGCACCGAACAGGCCGACTTCGCCCGCCGATTGCTCGACTCGCTGTAGGCACTCCAATGCCGTGATCAGTACCGCGACAGTCATGGAGCGGTCACCATCGGACGCATGCGCCAGGTCTGCCGCCCCTTTGCCAAGGGAGGATGAAGGGGGGGGTCGGGAGCTGCGCCGCGCCCGTCAGGAACCGGCTAATCCGTGCGTGGAGCGCCAGCGACAAGGTAGCATCGCCCCTCGTGGTGACGATCCAAACCTCGAAACCCAATTTGAGTTCTTGGGCGCGCGTGGTATTCTTTCCCCAATGGCCTCCGAAGTAAGTTCGCGTCCCGCTCTGCGCCAGGCTCGCCAACGAGGAGGTGCCCCCATATGATCTGCAAAATGCAGGCCAAACGGTCAGACCGGAACTGCCTCAAAAATGGAAACACTGCGCTTTTTTCTGGAAGGCGCGAGCTTGCTCGCTTCGGCGGTTACGACATCCTCAACACCGATGCGCTGGAATGGCTCCGCGGTGCGCGGCCAAAGTCAATCCACGCGGTCGTGACGGACCCTCCTTATGGCCTCGTCGAGTATCAGCCGGTAGAGCTCGCCAAGCGTAAGAACGGGCATGGGGGCGTCTGGCGCATTCCGCCCTCGTTCGACGGGCACCGGCGCAGTCCTCTGCCGCGATTCACGGTACTTGGAGAATCGGACCGGGCGCGTCTTCGTGAGTTCTTCCACCAAATCGCCGCCAGACTCTTACCTGTCCTTGTACCTGGTGCACACGTCTTCATCGCCACGAATCCTCTGGTCTCGTACCTCGTTTACGAGCCCTTCATCGCTGCGGGTTTCGAGAAGCGCGCCGAAGTCATCCGTGTAGTGCATACGCTGCGCGGCGGAGACCGCCCCAAGAACGCTCATCTGGAATTCCCCGAAGTCTCCGTGATGCCTAAGTCCTGCTGGGAGCCGTGGGGCCTGTTCCGTAAACCCTGTCAAGGGCGCGTCCAAGACAATCTCCGCAAGTGGAAGACAGGAGGGCTGCGGCGCATCTCGGACAGCGAGCCGTTCAAAGACTTGCTTCACGCCTCCCCTGCCCGCGGACCCGAGCGCGCCATCGCCCCGCACCCGTCGCTCAAACCTCAGTCCCTCATGCGCCAGCTGGTTCGTGCCGCACTGCCCTTGGGTGAAGGAGTGATTCTCGACCCGTTCATGGGTTCGGGTTCCACGATTGCGGCAGCGTCCGCGCTAGGCTTCCGCAGCATCGGCCTCGAAAAAAACCCGGAGTATTTCCAACTCGCAATCAGGGCCGTACCCCTTCTGGCGGAGCTCGCCATCAAAGACACCAATGGCCAAGCAAAGTGACTTTGATGCATCCGTCGCGCTCCCGCCGGGGCTGGAGATTGCCGCACTTCGCCGTGCAATCGACTACATGGAGAAGGAACTTGCTGAGCTGGCGGAGCTCTATTTTGAACAGGCCAACGTCTTCAGTGCAATCGTGGGTATCTATGGAACCAAGGCGCTCCACTCCGTCAGCAATTATGAGAAACACAAGCATACGGACACCGCCCAACAACGCTTTCCGGACCTCTGCCGCAAGGGCTGCGGCTCCAGACCCAAACCGCGTGATTGTCTCGAGAGCAAGGGAAGCAAGCGCCCCTGGGCCATACAATCGCACTACGATCACCCCGGCTGGTATATCGTCTGGCGTTACCTCGTTGATCCGACGGAAACGCTCGAATCCGGCAAACCCGTAGTGATCTGGCGCGTCGATATCGTGTTCCTCGAGAAATCCGATTGGAAGTATGAGAAGAGTAGCGCCGGCGACGCAGGTGGCGGCCGCACCCACACGTTTGGAGTGAAGTTTCCGGCAAAGAAGCTGTCCGGCAAAGCCGTCTACCAGCGAAAGGATGTCATAATCCGCGATGGCAAGCCGATTCCCCGCAACGGTCACAATGCGGAGCTAGGGTAGGTCAGGTCATCGACCCGATAGCCGCTCGATGATCGCTCCCCGACCATCCCCCCACCGAGCGCCCGTCAAGTTATTTATAGAAGGAGGTATTACTCCATGAGAAAAGTCGTTTCCGACGAGCAGCGTCGCGCCAACCGCCAAAACGCCCGACATTCCACCGGCCCCCAAAGCCCGGACGGCAAGGCCGGCTCTGCCCGCAATTCCCTCAAGCATGGCCTCCTCGCCAAGGACGTCGTCATCAGCGGCCCGGACCTATCCGAGACCCAAGCCGACTTCGACGCCCTCCTCGCCGACCTGATGAGCGAACTCAAGCCCCGCACCCTCATCGAAGAAACCCTCGTCGAACGCATCGCCACCGGCTACTGGCGGCTCCGCCGCGCCCAGCGCTTCGAGGTCGGCGCCATCCGCGACGTCTTCGAAACTCCCGACCCTAAGACCCAAGCCTTCGAAAAACTGCGCTCCAAGCTCGCTTCGGCCCAAGGCGCTCTCTCCCTCGAAACGGAGCTGGACGACCTCTTGAAAATCCCCGTGGATCAATTGACCCCCGACCAGCGCCGCGAGATCGAAACCCAGGCCGCGGACTTCGCCCGGGTCAACGGCTTTGACTTCCTTGGCATCGAATTTCCGGCCCGCATGGACCTCATCCGCAATTCCCTGCCGGAGATTATCAATAAACTCAAGGACAAAATCCGCCCCCTCCGCGCCGAACTCGACGCCGCCGAACGCGACGACTCCCTTCGCCGCGCCCGTCGCCCCTTTACTTCCGCCCTACCCGACCGCGACGCCCTGCTCAAAGTCGTCCGTTACGAGAACATGCTCGACCGCCAGATTCACCGTGCCCTCGCCGAACTCCGCCGCCTGCGTACAGTGCCAGACCATGACACTCGCCCAAAAAAACGTACTCGCAAAACGAACCCATTTGAAACCGATGCGTGAAAAAGGGAAGTGAAAATGTTTTATATCCGTTGCTCTTAACGCTTGTGTCTTGTATTTGGTGTGCCACTGCTCTTGAGCAGTGCCATACTGTGGCATCGTCAGCGGCGGGTGACGTACATGGCGCTGAGGCACTTGGCAAGGTCGGAGCGGCCCGGGTTGCGCAAATGGGCGCCGGCGATGGCAAGTTGCAACGTGTCCCGCTTCAACCCGGCGTCGGCGACTTGGACCACTCCGCTGCTTGGAAGTGCACCAGGCGGCGCGAGGACCGCACGGAGGGCATACCCGGCGGTGAAGGCGATCATCAAACCGGCCGCGTATCGAAGTAGGCCAAACGATAACGAAGTCATCGTCCCGCGCGACGATTCGCTGAGGATCAAGCGCCCGCCCACGCGGCGGACGTTCACCGGTTGCGGTTCGGGCAGCGATTGCAGGCTGCGCACCGCGCCGCACATGGATTCGTACTCCCGGCGGCATTTCGAACACCGGGCGATGTGCGTATCAAAGTCCGGGCGCTGGGCGTCGGGAAGTTCACCGCCCAGGGCGTCGGCCAACAACATTTGGATATCTTCACAGTTCATCATTGCACCTCATCGGCCCATTTCGGGCGCAATCGGTCCCGCACCGCCTGCACGGCCCGCAGGTAGTGCGTCTTCACCGTCGAATTCGCCAGACTCATTTCCGCCGCAATCTCGGCAAAGGTCATCTCATCGTACACTTTGGCGACCAAGACGCCGCGTTGGATATCGGTCAGCCGGTCCAACGCGGCGGCGATGTCCTGTCGCAGTGTTGCACAGTCCATCGGCTCAACCGCCGCAACATCGGCCGCGGGCAATTTCATCATCGTTGTCATCGAATCCGCACCGGCTTGCCGCTTGCGACTCAGGTCGATCGCCCGGTTCAGGGTCACGCGCCTCAACCAGCCTCGCGGCTGAAGCGGTCGAGCCTGAGTACACTGTTGGTCCCATCGAAGAAATACGTCTTGCACAACGTCGAGAGCATCGTGATGCCGCCCTAGGAATCGATAAGCCCAGCCGTACACCTGACCCGCGTACTTTTCAAACCCGCCGGCCCTTGAGCTTTCCACAGACGCCATCATCGAACCATCCTCCCTCTCCCCGTTGGGGGAGAGGGAGTCCCAAACACTTACTTCTCGTCCCGGTCCAGGGGCAGCCGTGAGGTCACCATCAACTCATAAGGCCGATCGTAGAAGGCGTTTCCGCCGAACTCCCACTTGACGCTCCCGTCATCCTCGGTCTTGTCGGCGTTCGACGCCACGATCGTTCCGGGCATGGTAACCTCGATTTCGAACCCGTGACCGGAGAGGTTGTTGGTAATGTCGTAGTACTTCGTCGCTCGCTCGTAGGCCTTGTCGAACTTGGCGATCCGGTCCGCGTCATACCCGGCGTCGCGCTTCAGCGAGGCCACGAACGCCTGACGGGCCTCGCCCAGAATCCGCTGCGACTCGCGCTCGAACGCCTGATCGCGCTCTTCCTCCGACAGATTCTCGACCCGCCGGGCGATCGCATCCCAATCGACTCCTTCCTCATAGACCGTCAGCATCGCGCGGCGTGCGAGCAACCAGTGGTCGGGTTTCAATTTGTCGTCGGATTCCTTCAAGGCGCGCTGAGCGAGTTCGATCTGCTTGTAGGCCTCGACGCCGGCGAATCGCTGGATGAGCTGCACCCGCTCCTCATGGGTCAATTCCTCGGGCTTCTTTTCGCCGAGCTTCTTGATGTTGTCATCAATGTGCTCATCGGCCCAGTACTGAACGTACGCCCACTCTCGGGGCGCGTACACGCGGCGAAAGTGCAGGTAGACGCCGTCCTTGCGACGTTCGCGGGTGAGCGTAGTGGGGAACTTCAGATAGAGGTTGGCGTCGGGATCGTTCGGCGCGGCGTAGCTGCCGGGCAGTTCCTCGCCCGGCTTGAACGTCCGTTCCGCCGTCAAATCGACCGTTTCTTTCTTGTTCTCCTCCGTGCGATCCTCGCGAGACACCTTCCAGCCTCCCTGCTCGGAGGGCATGGCGTCGCCCTTGTCGAAGTCGCTTTTGTCGCCCCCATAGTCGATCGTCACCGTCACCGCCCCGTCGGGCTTGACGATGATGATTTCCTTCCGCTTGACGCACCCGGTCGCAAACAGGATGGGGAGCGCTGCCGCCGAGATCAAAATGAGCCGTCGTCCGAACATGGTCTTACCTCCATTCTTAAGGAACCCTGACATCCACTATTCTAGACGGACTCAATGGGTAATTGGACGACACGATTCCGCAACGATTCTTGCGAACGCGCTTGCCTGGGTCCAGAATCGTCGGAACGTATATGGTCAAAGCCGGTGCAACGAAAGCCCAGGAAGTTCAGCCGGAATCGGGCACCCGTTGAATGGGGGGTGCGTTTTCCTTCAAGAAGGTGACAAACTCTTCTTTCGATTGATAGCCCGCCCGCTGGGCGAGTGATCGCCCGGCCTCGTCCGACACGACGAAAGTCGGCGTGGCGAATACCTGATAGCGAAGGGCCGATTGGTGTTGACGGTTGACGTCGAGCCGCACGGGCAAATATCCCAACAATGCCTCGCGCACTTCGGGTGATCCAAGGACCGTTCTGTCCATGGCTTCGCAAGGAGGACAGCCCTCGGAGTAAAACGCGATGATGACGTGTCTACCGGTGGCGCCGGCGTCCTTCAATGCGGCCTCGTAGTCGTCGCCCCAACCGGCGGGCGCTGCCGCCGGGCGGCTGAGGAAGAAATAGAGCATCAACGTCGCAGCGATCAGCAGCGTCGGCCCCCAACGCTGAGCTCGCCCGGGTGGCGGGCTCATACCTCATCCTTCTCGGTCGCGGGACCTTTGCCGTTCACGATGGAGGACTTCACGTCGCCGCCCTTGGTGATGCGCAATTGGATGACCTCGTGCGTGCGCGAGCAGGTCATGTGAATCGTCGTTTCGGGCATATCAAACGAATGCGACCCGCCGCACGCGGGGCAGTCGAATCGTATTAGCATAATCAATTCCCTCAGCGGTTCGGCGTCGTTTCAGGTTCAGTTTCGGAAACCTTGCCACGCCTCAAACCCACCGCGAGCCATTATTGATCGGCAAACGGATCAAATGTCAACCGCGTCACCTGGATTCTTGCTGATTTCACGAACGACGTTGGTTGCGTAGGCGCCCGGCGGGAGGAAGAACTTCAGCAAGAGGTAAGGCCCGTTGTCGTCGGCGCCGGTTTCGAGGGTCGGCTCGCCGATGGGCACACGCAGCGGTCGACGTGCCCCGGATGTTTTTCCGCTGCCGGGAGTGGCGATCTGATCCTTATGAAGTCCGCATTCCGCCAGCACGGCGGCTTCCGTTTGACCGGGCGTCCCGGCCGCTTCGGTCATCCTCCGGCCAAAGAGCGGTCCGGTCGGGGAAATCTCCAACGCATCGCACCGAGGTTGTTCCGTGGCCGCGTCCTCCACGCGGAAGCACGCCCCGTTGACGTGCTTCCAAGCGATGTCGCCGGTTTCGAGTCGGTCGATGGAGGCGATCCGCTGGGCAAGCACTCGATTGAATAGGTCGCTTTGAAAGGCCGAGATGTAGAGCTTACGCATGGAATGGTCCACCGTGCGCCATGCTTTGCGCGTGTCACCGCCGGTCTTGAGCAGCGCTCGACAGAGTCGCGACTGCTGGCTGAACACCCCGCGCGGCCACGCTTCGGCCGCGGCCTCGAAATCTCCGGCGTCATACCATTCGCGTGCCTTCCGCGCCGCACCGTGGTCCACCGGCCCGGGCCGACCGAGCATGAGGGCGAAGGCTTCGTCGTATGCTTCCCGAAGTACCGCCAGTCCGATCTGGGCGTTGTCGCCGCGCACGCCGAATCGTTGCGGACCGAAGTAGTTCGGCACGCCTCTGCGGATCAGCACATCGAGGATCGCGCGGGCCTTCGTCACCGGCTCGGGAATCGTATCCCGGATCTTGATGGCGAAGCGATTTCCGGCCAGGTGCCCCAGCTTGAGCTTGTTGGTGTGACGATCGACGGACAGCACCTTGGCTCGACCCAACTCCAGTGCCGCGACGCGACTGGGGTCCACGTGTTCGATGCTAAGCGTTTGCCGGGTGACGCCGTGGGCGTCCTTCATTCCCGCATACCCAATGTCGTACGGCTGGCGGCCCAACAGTCGGGCGATGTGCTGAAGTACCGCGTGGGTGGTGAGTCCGCGCTTCTCGATCATGAAATAGGTGTGCGTGCCTTGCCCCGACGGGAGATAGAGGGGCGCTTCCTCGACGACAAAATCGTCGTCAAGTCGTTTGATTTCGCCGCCCACGCCGGGCAGGTCCGCCGTGAGATAGGGCCAGTCGGTCGTGCTGCGTGTCGTGTTCACGAAAGAAATGTATCGGAGAGCGCGGTCGGCGGGAAATCGGAGGCTCTTCGCTCCCGTTTGAGACAATACATCGCAGCGTCCAGTGGCTTCGGGGACTGCCCGCGCCAATAATCGTCGTCATTGCTGGTTTACAAAGACGTCTTCTAGGCGATCGTGCGGTATGAGACTAACATCGCCGGTCGATGCGTTGGCTGGCCGATATCGCTTACCTTTTCGCAGGACTGATCTACCTCCCCGTTGCGCTCTATCACGCGTTGATCCTGGGCAAGAATCGCCGAGGGTGGAGGCAGCGGTTCGGCGGCGTCCCGACCTTCGACCCGACTGTGCCGCGGATTTGGATTCACGCCGTTTCACTGGGCGAGATCAACGCCACGCCGCGCCTAGTGGCCGCACTCCGGGAACGACTGCCGGAAACCGACGTCGTTTTTTCGACCACGACGGATACGGGATACGCCCGTGCCGTTCAGCTTTACGGGGCGGATTGCGTCTTCCGGTTCCCGCTCGACTCCAGCCTCGTCGTCAGCCGCGTTCTGCGGCGCGTTCGTCCGACGATGATCGTGCTGGTCGAGTTGGAGGTCTGGTACAACTTGGTGCGAATAGCGGCGCGGCGTGGAATCCCAGTGGCCATCGTCAATGGCCGGTTGACAGAACGCAGCGCGCGACGATTTGGTTGGCTTGGGTCGATCGGGCGCTCCATGTTTCGCGACCTGACGTGGGCGGGGGCACAGGATGAAACGATCGCCGCGCGGTTCCGCTCCGTCGGAGTTCCGACGGAGCGCATTGAAGTCACATCGTCTTTGAAGTGGGACACGGCGGCCGTTACGGATCGCGTCGATGGGGCGGACGAACTCGGCGCCGCGATCGGGCTGGACGGTTCTCGTCCCGTGTGGGTCTGCGGCAGTACCGGACGCGGGGAAGAAGAGATGCTGTTAAACACCTATCGAACGATCGTTCGGTTTGGCACAAATCAGAGCCGGGGGCGGGAGCGACTGGATCAACAGAGCCACGTAGCCACGAAGCCACGAAGCCACGAAGGACGAGTATATCCCGTCGCGGGTGCTCCGGATTCGGATACCAAGATCCCCATCCTTGTGCTCGTACCGCGAAAACCGGAGCGATTTGATGAAGTGGCAAGGCTCGTTGCCGACGCTGGATTCACTTGTGTTCGGCGTAGCCAGCGTCCGGATGGCACGCGAGTTGCCACTGATTCAGCAGGAGGCGGTGTTGTTCTTGGCGATACGATGGGCGAGCTTCGCAAGTTCTACTCGCTTGCGGATGTCGTGTTCGTCGGCCGCTCGCTGGTTCCGCTCGGCGGTTCCGATCCGATGGAGGTCGCCGCATTGGGCAAACCGATCGTTACCGGACCGCATATGGAAAACTTTGAATCGGCGGTGAATTCGCTTCGCAGCGCCGACGCCATCCGCGTCGTCCAGACGGCCGATGAACTCTCGGCGGTGATCGGTGAACTGTTGGCCGATTCATCCACGAGGGCGAGGCTGGGGGCGGCGGCGCGAGAAGTCGTTCTCCGTAATCAAGGAGCGACGCAACGCACCGCGGATCGGTTGGTGCGGTTGATCGGCGAAACCAGGCGCAAGCCTTGCGGGCGATCAGTGCGTGAATAGAAATGCACCGGTGTTTTGTTACAATATTTGCTTGATCAGCAAGCCGCGATACGCGGAGTTCCTTGTGGTCTGTTGATGATGAGGAGTGCCACAGCATGACATCCAATAGCAAGAGCGGGGCGCCTGCCGTCAGTGGAAACATGTTTCCGCCGTCCAAGGCGTTCGCGGAGCGGGCCCACATCCGTTCGCTGGAGCAATACCGGCAAATGTATCAGCGGTCGGTCGACGACCCGGATGGGTTTTGGGGCGAGGTCGCCGACGATTTCCACTGGCAGAAGAAATGGACCAAAGTTCGCGAGTTCGACTTTCGCGACAAGATTTCGATCAAGTACTTCATCGGGGCGAAGACGAATATCACCTACAACGCCCTCGATCGACACCTCGCCCAACGCGGCGATCAGACCGCGATCCTTTGGGAAGGCAACGAACCCGGCGAGGATGCCAAGCTCACCTATCGCCAGCTTCATGCCGAGGTCTGCAAGTTCGCCAACGTGTTGAGATCCTCCGGGGTCAAGAAGGGCGATCGCGTTTCGATTTACATGCCGATGATCAAGGAGTTGGCCATCGCCATGCTGGCCTGCGCCCGGATCGGGGCCGTTCACTCCATCGTATTCGGCGGCTTCAGTCCCGATTCGTTGTCCGATCGCATCGTGGACTCGGAGTGCCATGTCCTTGTCACTGCCGACGGCGTGTTCCGCGGGGCCAAGGCCGTCGGAATCAAGGTCAACGCCGACGAAGCCATGAACCTCGCCGCCGCGCAAGGCACGCAGGTCAAGACCTGCATCGTGTTTCGTCGCCTCGGCGCTGAGAAGATGCCCGTCCAGATGAAATCGGGCCGGGACCACTGGTGGCATGAAGTGATGAAAGACGCCTCGCCGCAGTGCGACTGTGAATGGATGGATTCCGAAGACCCGCTGTTCATCCTCTATACTTCGGGTTCCACGGGCAAGCCCAAGGGCGTTCTGCACACCGTCGGCGGATACATGGTCCATACGACCTTCAGTTTCAAAACCATTTTTGATTATCACGATGGGGACATCTTCTGGTGCACGGCCGACATCGGATGGGTGACGGGGCATTCCTACATCGTCTACGGCCCGCTCTGCGCCGGCGCCACAACGCTGATGTTCGAGGGAATTCCCACCTATCCCGACGCGGGTCGATTCTGGGATGTCGTTGACAAGTACAAGGTCAATCAGTTCTACACCGCGCCGACCGCGATCCGCGCCATCATGCGCGAGGGCGACGAGCCGGTGAACAAAAGGAAGCTCACCAGCCTGCGGCTGCTGGGCACGGTCGGAGAGCCGATCAATCCGGAGGCCTGGATGTGGTATCACCGCGTTGTCGGCAAGGAGCGCTGCCCCATCGTGGACACCTGGTGGCAGACGGAGACCGGCGGGATTCTCATGACGCCGTTGCCCGGCGCTATTCCCACCAAGCCGGGATCGGCCACACTGCCCTATTTCGGCGTCAAGCCTGTGATTCTCGACGAGAACAACAAGCGTATCGAAGGCCCCGGCTCTGGTGCCTTATTCATCGAGGAACCTTGGCCAGGAATGATGCGCACCGTCTATGGCCAGCACGAGCGATTCAAAGAGACGTACTTCAAACGCTGCCCCGGCCTGTACTTCACCGGCGACGGCTGCCGACGCGACGAAGACGGATACTACTGGATCACGGGGCGCATCGACGACGTGATTAACGTCTCCGGCCACCGCCTCGGCACCGCGGAGGTCGAGAGTGCATTGGTTTCTCACTCCGCCGTCGCCGAGGCTGCCGTCGTGGGCTATCCGCACGAAATCAAAGGCCAGGGTATCTACGCCTATGTGACGTTGAAAACCGGCAAGGAGTACACGGACGCGCTCAAGAAAGAGTTGGCCGTCCACGTTCGGAAAGAAATCGGGGCGTTCGCCGCTCCCGACATCATCCACTGGGCCCCTGGCCTGCCCAAGACCCGCTCGGGCAAGATCATGCGCCGTATTTTGCGGAAAATCGCCGAAGGTCATCCCGAACAAGTCGGCGACACGTCCACCCTGGCCGATCCGAGCGTGGTGGATAACCTGGTCAAGACACGTTAGGATGTCACCGGGTGGCACGGTCAAGCGCAGCTTGGCCGTGGTCCAAACCTAGGTAGGGTTCCCGCGCGATATTTGGCATGGGAGAAACACTTTGGCTAACGAATTCACGGGCATCTTCGAGAAAGATGGCGATTGGTACATCGGCTATTGCCCGGAAGTACCGGGCGCAAACGGGCAGGGAAGGTCGCTCGACGAGTGTCGAGAAAGCCTCTGTGAAGCCATCAAGCTGATCCTGGACGATCGGCGTGAACAGGGACTCGTGGGCGTCCCGCCGGACGCGGTCAAAGAGACCGTGGTGGTCCGGTGAAACGCCAGGCGGTGCTGCGGCATCTGCGCCGAAACGGGTGCGTTCTCAAGCGCGAGGGGGCCAAACACTCGCTATGGATGAACCCACAGACCGGCGCGGTGGAGACGGTGCCTCGCCACACGGAGATCGCAGACCGACTGGTGAAGAAAATCTGCGGTGGGTTGGGTGTTCCGCGGTTGTAACTGCACCATTAATCTCGGAAAACGCACCACCCTGGCCGACCCCAGCTTGGTGGAAAGCCAAGTCAAGACGCGGTAGGTATGGCGCGAACTCTGTCGCCGTGTCCGAAGTGTGGGGCCGTCGGGAAGGCGCGGCTTGTTTGGAGTTTTGGCAACCTAACGCGATTTTTGACAACAGCGTTCAACAGATCAACCATAGGCTTTCCGGAACTCGCCGTCTTCCGTCGCTGCCGTAAATGTAGACATGTCTTCGTTCCGCGGATTGCGCAGGATTCCACGATTCGCTGCAACAAGTGCGACTACGATTTGACGGGCAACGAATCCGGTCGTTGTCCGGAGTGCGGATGGAAGATCCCCGAGCCGATTCGCCAAAAAATAATCGTCCCCGGCGGGCTGCAGCGCTGCACATTCGTTGAACAGCGGGCCGATTCAGACAATCAGCCATTCGTACGCAAGGCTGCCCCTACTGACGCGCCGGCCATCCAACGACTCGTCAACAGCGTTTTCGGAGAATACGGCCTGGCCATTGCCGTGAACGGCGTGGATGAGCACTTGGCCGAGCCTGCTGAATACTTTCACGCACGAGGCGGTGAGTTTTGGGTCGTCGAGGACGGCGGGCGGATCGTGGCCACGGTCGGCGCGTTGCCGCACAACAGTGAGACCACCGAGTTGAAAGCCCTTTACGTCCATCCGTCGATCCGTCGGCAGGGCTGGGGGAGGAAACTCACGAAGTTGGTGATGGACTACACCCGGGCGACGGACAAGAAACGCGTGATTCTCTGGAGCGACACACGTTTTACCGACGCCCACCGTTTGTATCGCGGATTGGGGTTCCGCCAGTTCGGTCAACGCGAACTGCACGATATTTACAACTCGTCCGAATATGGCTTCGAATGCGATTTGACGGGTATGCCATGATGGCATCGCGTCCAATCAGATTCCCTGCCCCGGCAACCGGCCCACACGTGACCCGTCGCTGGCGCTCCGGGCTCTGACCCAACGACGCCTGCCTTACTCGTTCATGCAGCATTTCTTAAACTTCTTGCCGCTGCCGCAGGGGCACGGGTCGTTGCGCTTCAACCGGCTGCCGGGTCTGACGATGGGCTTGGGCTTGCCCGACGCCGCTTCCTCGAAAGCATCCTTGAGCGCCCCGGCATAGGCCCCAAGCACTCTGCCGCCCCCCAGTCGGCCTTGCGCCTCCAGATCAGCCAGGAACGCTCCACACAGCGCGGGCACGCCCTCTTTGACCGACGCGGGCACGTTGAGCTTCGCGACCGATCCCAATAGAGCCGTTTTCACGTCTGCCTCTTCAACCTCATCCGGTTCCACGTCACGGTGTTCACACGCCGCGACCAGGAATCGTACGAGCACGTCGCGGGCGTATTCGCGCAATCCGCCGGCAACACGGCGGATCGCGTCGGATGTGCAGAAATCGCCGACCCAGTTTTCGATTCGCTCGCGAGTGTAGGGCCCCATGACGCATCTTGCCGGGTGGTTTGCGTGCTACGGCTTGGCTTCGGGCCGCTTAAAGAGAAAGGCGCCTTGCTCGATCCGGTTCTGCCCGTCGGCGTAGACCGCGTACTTGTCCCCGGACCAGATGGACGCCGCTCCGAATCGACCGTCCTTGGATAGGGCGTAGAACTTCACGTCAAAGTTAGGTCGTCCGTCCTCGTGTCGCAGGCGTTTCTCCGTGGTCGTGGCGACGATCCGTTGCAATGCGTGAAGACACGCCTCGACGGGAGCCATTCCATGGCGCATCGCTTCGACTACGGTATGCGAACCGCAGATCTTCAACACCGCCTCGCCGCGTCCGGTGGACCCGGCGGCGCCGA
>Ga0137351_1000014_pt1 | contig 13797 bp, 10 predicted proteins | sample EasRivERMLT690_2_FD_104760 | JGI IMG/M metagenome (GOLD analysis project Ga0137351, IMG submission 104760) | Soil microbial communities from meander-bound floodplain in the East River, Colorado, USA - East River MetaG ERMLT690_2 | ecosystem: Environmental > Terrestrial > Soil > Floodplain ...
GAAATCTCCGTGACAGGCAGATACTTGCCGCTCGCCGGATAGAGAACCTCCTGTGCCCTCGGTTGTTCCCCGTCACTCCACGCAAAAAATCCCCGCCGCGAAGGGGAGTTGACGCCCGTGCAACCGTTTTGCTCCAGTTTGGCGATCCAATCCGGGTAAGGTACGCCGTTTCTGTTGTACAGATTCCGCAGGCGGTCGGTAAGGGGCAGACTCTTGCCAAAATGGCGCGACGACTCGGTGTAGGGCATGTGGCCCGTCTGATCCAGAACCTGAAATGGATTGGCGGTGAACAAATCCCACAGCCCGCCTCGCTCGACGATGTCGCGCGACGTTCGCACGTCCCACGAAATCACTGCGGCCATGGCCTGGAAAATCGGATCGGTCAGGTAGCCGTGATGGTCCGTGGGAAGGGCGACGACGGTCTTTTCGAGGATCTGATCCGCAAAGACCGTGCCGAACGCGAACGTTTCGGCCGAGGCGAATTTGCCCTTCATCACGTCGATGAGCCGATTCGCCTCGAATGGGAAATAGCCGTGGACGGTGAGGAACTTCTCACGGAGCGCTTCCGACTTGAACAGGACGGCGAGTTCACCCGTCGTGTGTGCCGAGGTATTGGAAAAAATCGCCGCGATGCGTTCCCGATCAATATGCTTCTCGATGGCCTCGAAAATCTTGGCCTTGATCTCGCCTCGCTCGGTGGCGACTTCCCAAACGATGTCTGCTCGGGCAAGATCATCGTACGACTGCGTGAATGTCACGCGCTCCCCAGCTCGTTGGGCGTCCTCCGGGCGGAGGCGAGATTCCTTCACGTCGGCGGCCCTCATGGCGTCGAACCGCACCTTGGCACGAGCCAGCGCTTCCGGCTGAACATCGAGAAGAATCAACTCATAATCGGTCTTTTTCAGCAGGTCGATTGCGATCCCCTGTCCCATCGTCCCCGCGCCGATGACCGCGATGCAACGGATTTCGTTCACCCGCCGTACGGCCTGCTCGATCGATTTGTCACCAAAGGCGAATGCTCGTTTCATCGTGTCATTCCACCGTGTTTTCGGCTACGTTTTTTCCAGATCACGGATCACGAGGGCCACACCTTGGCCGCCGCCGATGCAGGCCGAGGCACAGCCGTAACGCACATCTCGACGCTGCATCTCATAAATGAGATCGACCGTCATCCGCACGCCGGTGGCGGCCAACGGATGGCCGATCGCCACCGCTCCGCCGTTCACATTCACCCTTTCCCGATCGAGGCCCAGTTCCTTTTCCACTCCCAGATACTGTGCCGCGAAGGCCTCGTTGATCTCCCACAGGCCGACGTCTTCCTTCGCGATTCTCGCTTTGCCCAACGCCAGCTGAATCGACGGTACGGGTCCGCGACCCATTACAAGCGGGTCCACGCCGCAAACTCCATAACCGGCAATGGCGTAACGGAAAGTGCAGCCGGCGCGCTCGGCTTCGCTGCGATCGGCAAGGATGACGGCAGCGGCGGCATCGCTGATCTCGCTTGCATTGCCGGCGGTGACCAGGCCGTGCGGCGTGAGCGAAGGTAGTTTTGCGAGGATCTCGATGTCGGTCTGGCGAACGCACTCGTCTCGGGCCAGATGCACTTCGCGCCCCCGCAGATCGGTAGCGTCCAAAGCAAACATCCCCCGCAGGACGTCACCGCCGTTGAGGTGCGACTGCCGGTAAGCAACGCGTGCCCTCGCGTGGGACTGGGCCGCAAACTCGTCGCATGCGCGCCGCGTGACACCCATCCGCGACCCATACTCATCCGCGGTCAGCATCATGCTCGTATGCGCAAGGTCATGGTTGAGACCCGCCAGCAGAGTGTCCTCCAACGCACCGCCCTCGGCGAACTCCCAGAAATTGCTGTGTAATCTGTGGGACCGGATTACCTGCGGCGTGCGCGACATGCACTCCGCACCAAAGCAGATCGCGATCTTGGCGTCGTCGACGACCTCCGGGAGCGCAATCTGCTGGAATCCGTTGATAATGGTCTGTAGTCCCGATCCGCAGATTCGCTGCACCATCAGCCCAGGCGTTTCCTCGCGCAACCGACACCGCAGGGCTACGTTCCGCGGGAAGTAGATATCCTGCGCGCCGGGCGCGGTGTACTGATACACGTTCGCACCAATGGCGGTATCGATGCGTTCTCGATCCACGCCGCTTCGCCGAATGGCCTCCTCGCAAGCAAGTGCGGCCAGCTCCTCCGGCGCAAACTCGCTCAGCGTGCCGCATTTGACCCCGATCGGAGTCCGCGCCGCACCAACGATCACGACCTGTGGAAAGCCATTGCGGTTCATATCTGATTACGCCTCTTGGAGCTCCGCCTCATGGACCACGATGACTTCACACTTGGCATCCGGAGAGAACAGTTGACCGATCTTCGCCGCGTGGTGGTCCATGACCGCACGGCGCACGACCTTGCCCGAGGGAGTCAGCTCGCCGTTGGCGAGCGACGGCTCTTCTCCGATCAGCACCGCCCGGCATACCCTCTGGAATTTCACTTCAATATGTGGGTTGACCCGAGCCAGTTCTTCCGCGAAGAGCTCCTTCACCGCCGCTGACTCGACCAGATTCTGGGCGGAAACTCCTTTCCGATCCGCCCATTCGCGCAACAGGCTCATGGCCGGAAAGATCGCCGCGCCGACATAGTCCTGCCCGCTCCCGACGACCAGGGCGAGACTAATGTAAGGCGACTCGTTCATCAAAACGTTTTCGATTCGTTGGGGGTGAACTTTTTCGCCGGTCGTCAGTTTGAACGCACCGTCCTTGCGCCCGTAAATCCGCAGCCCTTCTTTGGTGAACTCGCCGAGATCGCCGCTGTGGAACCACCCGTCTTCGTCAATGACATGCGCCGTCGCTTCTTCATCGTCCAGGTAGCCCTCCATGACATTGGGCCCCTTGACCAGAATCTCCTGGTCCGCATCGATGCGAACCCTGACACCCGGAATGGGAAAGCCCACCAGGCCGCTCTTCCATTTGTTATCCAACGCCGTAAGGGTCACACAGGGGGAAGTTTCCGTCAGACCCCAGCCTTCCATGACCGGAATGTTTCGCTGGCGGTATCCGGCACCCACCGGCGCCGGCAGCGGGGCGCCGGCGGTGAAGACAAATCGCAACCGGCCGCCAAACACCACTGCATCGATCTCGTGGTTCTCGCGGCAGCGCGCCAGCAGAAGATCGTGTACGCGCGGAACACTGAAGAAAAGCGACGGGTTGTACACTCTCCAATTCTCGATCAGGCGGTCTAAGTCCTTGCCCCGCGAATCGTCGAGGCAGTATTCGCATCCGTGATAGAGCGTCAGGAAGCGCTCGAACAGCCCGCCGAAGCTGTGGTGCCACGGCAGGTAGCCCATGACGGTGTCCCTCTCGCCGACGTCCCAGAGCAGGCCGATGGCCTTCTGTTGCGAAAGTAGGTTGCGGTGCATCAAACGGACGCCTTTGGGCATTCCCGTCGTGCCCGAGGTGTACATCAGCACGCACAGATCGTCCGGCTGGACCGCGCGTATCCTTTCGTCCAGCTCAATCGCGGACGCGCCTCCGTCACGCACCAGGCGGCTGTACTCTTCCGCGCCCCACGAATCGCAGTCGACGTCATAGTCCATGCAGAAGTAGCGCCGCACGCTGGGGTGCCGGTCCTTTTCAATCTTGCCCAGTTGGTGTTTCCCGGACACGACCACCCACTTGGGGCGGGCGTGACCGAGGAGGTAGGCAAGCTGTCGCGGCGGGTATCCCGCATACACGGGAACGGTGACCGCGCCGATGATCACGGTTGCCAGTTCGAACTTGAACATCTCCGACCGGTTTTCAGAGATCATGGCTATGCGATCGCCGGGTCGGATTCCCTCATGGATGAGCTGCCGGGCGATCTGGAATACTTCTCGCCCGAATTCGTTCCAGGTCATGGAATGCGTCTCGTGCCCGCGCCTCTCGCGAAGGTACGTCCGGTCGCCATAGCGTTGAATTCGATCGGTCAACATCGCCCCCAGCGAGGGCTCATAATCGCCCAGCGGGGCGGGATGAGTGTGTTCCGCCCCTTTCCGCTTGATGCCGATCTGCTCGTCCAGTCCTTGCGGCGTGGTCTGGCAATAGGCCAGGCACGAGTCGCGGAGCAACTCCTTGGTGAGGGCAAACCGCTCGTCGGCGGGCTTGTTGATGAAACCAAGGCTTACGGGATCGAAGCCGGCCCGACGGCGGACGAGATACGACGCAACAAAGTAGACGATGTTGGTGGCCAACTCCTTGATATGAGAACATCCCACATGACCCCCGACCCGACGAACGATCTGGCTGAGCACGCCGCGTTCGATACGCAAACCCACGAGCTTTTCCGCCACGGCCTCCACTTCCCGGCAGACCGGGAACGGCACGCGGATCATGTTCAGCTTGCTGCGGGTGATCTGCTCGTCGGGCAGGTAGATGTTGATTTCGAGCTTGATGAGGTGCTCATTGTCCAACATCGTCCCGACGGCGACCACGTTTTCCGGACCGGCCTCGAACAGTTCGAGGCTGATGTTTCTTTGTGCGGTGAGATTCATGGGAACTGCTCCTGCATGTTTGCCGTCGCCGCCGCTGTCTCGATAACGCATCGCCCGCGCCATGGCCGCCTGCACGTCCTTCTTCAGCGACAGGAAAAGGGCCTCTTCGGCGTACATCCCCGCGTTGGCGGAGTAGCGCGACAGCGGCGTGAGGATCCACTCCTCATTGGAAAAAAGCTTGACGCTGTTGAGTCCCTCCGACAGCGCGTCTCGAAACGTCTTGAGCGAACTGGTCACATGATCGGCGTGGGACATAATCGTCGCTCGGTGCTCGGCCCAGATTTCGTCGAACCGGGCTTCGGGCGGATAAGCGCCGGCCGATTTCCCGACGTCAAAAACCGCCCGCGTAACGCGGTTTACGAAATCAGCCTTGGTCGAGTCCTTGCACAGATCACCCATCCGCAGATCGATCAACTCCCCATCGGGCTTCACCATATGGATCAGCCCGCCCACGTTGAGCACGATGGAGATCATGGCCTTGTCAAACTCGATCCGCGTTCCGGGCACGTCGCGGGCATGTTTGAACGGGTAGCCGTGCGCGCTGACGATTGACTCGACCCGTTCGCGCTCCGCGGCTCCGCCGCCCGCAAACAGCAGCGCGCCCTTTCGCTCCAGCACGTACACGGTCTCCGAGCCGCTCCCGCGGCGACCGCCCGCTTGCAGGGAAATGCCCCGCACCAACCGATCGAGCAACGCCGGCACCATCGCCTCGGTCACTCCGGGCAGGCGTCCCATCAACATGGACTCGTTGATCTGCTCTTCGTAGGTTCGGACGGTCTGCTCCGCGAGAATCCCGTTCGGCAGGACCAGAAAAATCGGAACCTGCCGGCGGATGTCATCCGTCGAGGACAGCTTGTTCCGCTCCGCCAGGTTTTCCAGAAACCGGGCCAGATCAAGCGTGACCAAGGCGAGCTGGTTCGGATTGCAGCAGATAAAGAGCAGTTCGGGCATGCGGTTCATGGCGTCCGCTTCAAGGAGATTGGCAAAGATGCGGTCCTTAAGCGACACCGAGCGCAGTTTGCCCCCCTCGAGCAATTTCATTGCGCCGGCGGTCTTCAGCGGCTGCGTAATCCCGTCATCGCCGCGACCGATGAAGCATTCGGCGTTGGCGTGAACGAAGAACGCCACGCCCAGAGCGCCCGGCGGCTGAATGCCCAGTTCACCCGCGTGCAACATGATCCGCCGAACTCCTTCCCGCTTGTTTCGATTCCAACGCGATCAAGGCCGCCCCATAGGCGCCCGCATGTTGCGGCATGGGCGGCAAAAACACCTCCGCCTCCAACACCTCCTCCAATGCGCGGATCAGCGCCCGGCAATGTGCGGCCACTCCGCCCGTCGCGCTCACCGGTCCGTCTCGCGACGACATCATTTCGGACACCCGCGTGGCGATGGAACGAAACAGACCCATCGAGATGTCCTCCCGAGCTTGTCCTTCCTTGATCCGCTCGATGACCTCCGTTCCCGTGAACACGGTGCAATAACTGTTCATCACCGTGTCCTCGCGGGATTTCATCGCCAGCTCGTCCAATTGATCCAGGGTCACACCGAGCTTGAGGGCGATGGATTCGAGAAACGTACCCGTGCCGGCGGCGCACTTGGCGTTCATGCGGTAGTCGGCCAGCTTCCCTTCGTCCGTGAGGCGGATGATCTTGGTGTCCTGTCCGCCGATGTCGATGATGTTTCGCACTTGTGGATACCACTCCCGTGCGCCTCTGGCGTGACAAGAGATTTCCGTCACTTGCCGGTCCGCGATGGAAATGCTCGCCCGCCCGTAACCGGTCGAAACGCAGGAGGCGATGTCGGCGCGTGACGCCGAGGCCTGAAGCAGAGAATGAGCCAGGGCCGAATCCGCGGATTCGGCATAATCGAACCCCGACGGCACCACATGATGACCGACCAACTCTCCGCCGCCGTCGAGGAGGACGCACTTAGTGGCCGACGACCCCACGTCAATGCCGACATAAATCGGTTCGCTCATCGCGCGTGATCCTCCAACTGCTCGATGAACGCCTCGATGTTGGTCATAGTCTGGGCCGCAGAGAAGAACCGGATATCGCTCAGGTCCCCATCGACGACCAGCACCGGGATGTTGTATTCCTCGCGGATCCGCTGCGGCATGCCGAATCGGGAGTTGGTGTTGTTCGGACAGGTCCGGGCGTTGTGGAAGATCGCACCGTCAATATCGAATCGGTCGAACAACTCCCCGAGGAATGCCTGCTTCGAGGCCTCGTCGCGGTTGATAAAGATCTCGGTGCTGATTCTGGCCATCCAGGCCAGCGGATCGGTGCCGTCGTAGTCCTCGAACGCCCATGAGTTGCAGTAGGTGCTGGCAGCCACAACCGTGGAGAGATCGTAGAACTTTTCCGAGAGCTCGCGGACCTTCGGCCAGATGGGCATCCCCTCCCAATAGACTCGAAATCGCTCGCTGGGTACGGCGCCGATTCCCTCGCGGATCCGATCCCACAACTCCACAAGCAGACCCTCGTAATAGTCCAGCGCCTTTTGCGAGCCGCGCATGAGAATCACGGGAGCCATGTGAATGACGCCGTCGAAGAAGGTGATCGGCGACGGATGGGCGCGGGCTGTGTCGAGAACCTGCCGCCAAAGGGCGCTCGCCCGGCTTGAAAGGGCGACGACATCCCGCAACCGCTCCCGATCCAGCTTGAGGCCGAACTGGACCTCGATCTGCTCGATGAGTTTTACGAGCATTCGGCGGACAAAGGCCACATGCTCCGCGGTCACTTCGCCGAGGTGCGTCGGCGGACAAACGCCCATCACCGGTACGCCGTTACGCCGCCCGTAAAAGTTCCACCAGTCTTGGACTTCGCGGCATTGATTCGTGCTGTAGATCAGCAGGTCCGGTTTCGGCGGACCGGAAATGCCGAAGGCTTCCTTCAGCGGACTGGCGTCGGCCAGGGTCGAGCCGATGTCGCTGGTCATGTAGGAGCACGATTCCGCGCTATACCCTAGTCCCACGGCACGAGGGATCAAACGATGGCTGATCTTCTTGGCCCCGAGCAGCGCCCCGTGATTCTCCGGAAAATACACCTCGAAGCCCAAAGCCGTGAGTATCTCGCACGGGCCGACGGACGTGCACCATGCGACCTTGCGATCCGTATCGTGGGCAGCCCGGTCCAAGTCGAGAAAGTGTTCGCGCAGAAGCCCTCTGAGCTGCTTCTGCGCCTCGATCTCGACTCGCTTGACGGCCGTGCTCACCATGACATCTCTATGGCACCACGATGGATCGCAGGGATACGCCTTCCTTCATGGCCTCGAAGGCCTTGCCCAGGTCTTCGAGCTTGAATCGGTGGGTCACCTGCTTCTTCACATCCACTTTCCCCTGTTCCACCAAACGAATGAGCGGACGGTAGTCCAGCGGGCGACATCCCAGCGATCCCACGATCTCGAGTTCCTTGAACATGATCTTGCCCGCTACGATGGAGACGGCCTCATTCGTGTACCCCACGACGCACAGCCGGCCTCCGACCCGCAGGCACTCCATCGCCTCTTCGATCGTGCGCGGGTTCCCGATCACCTCCATGGCGATATCCGCGCCGCCGCCGGTTAGCTTTTTGACCGCCTTGCTCACCCGCTCCACGCTCTTGGCGTTGATGGTCTCGGCCGCGCCGAACTGCTTCGCCCATTCGAGCTTGCGATCATTGACATCCACGGCGATCACGAAACCGCCCGCAGCCGACGCCAGTTGCACCGCATTGATGCCCACGCCGCCGCATCCGAAGATCACGACCGTGTCGCCGGGTCTCACCCGTGCACGGTTTTTCACCGCGTGATACGGAGTGGAAATTGCGTCCGCGATGATGGACGCTTCATGAAGCGGGATGGATTCGGGCAGCTCCAAAACGTCCTTCGCCGGTACGGCCACATACTCCGCATAGGCTCCGTCGATGTGGTTGCCAAGCATGGCCATGTTGCTGCAAATATTCTCGCGCCCCATCCTGCAAAACGTACAGTGCCCGCAAGTCAGCACAGCCGGGATCAGGACTCGTTGTCCTTTCTTGAATTGCGCGACCTGAGCTCCGACGTCCTCGACAATGCCGGAGGCCTCGTGTCCCAGGATGATCGGCGGCTTCTTGAACGTGGGAACTCCGTGCTCAAGGTAATGCAGATCGGTGTGGCACACGCCGCACGCCGCCACCTTGACCAGAATCTGCTCGGGGGTGATTATGGGAACCGGAACATCCTCGATTCTCAGGCCCTTTTCCGGTCCGTAAAATACGGCTGCTTTCATGCTCGTTTCATCCGTTATCCCGCTCTCGGCGGCACACTACGCGTGTTTCCAAATCGGTAGACGTTTCTCCATAAACGCCGCGATGCCTTCGTGGGCATCCTGCAGCTTCATCAACTCGTCGAGATAAATCGCCTCCGTCGCGTCCAGTTGTTCCAGAATCTGCTTGCGAACAACCAGAGCGGTCGCACGCTTCGCAAGTCGCACGACAGGCCTCGATAACCTTTTGATTCCCTCCAGGTATTCGCTGACCCTCTTTTCAAACTCCTCGGCCGGGAACGCCTGATTGACCAGTCCGATGCGGTGGGCTTCCTTTCCGTCGATGGTCCCCCCGAGCGCGTTAAGCTCAATCGCCTTCTTGATTCCGATTTGTGGTGCCAAGACGCAGGCCGCCACCGGCGGAAAGACGCCGACTTGCACCTCCGGTTGACCGAGTTTTGCTCGCTCCGAGGCCAGCACGATGTCGCAAAAGCACGCCAACTCGCAGCCGCCCCCCAACGCCGCGCCCTGAACGGCGGCGATGGTTAGCGCATCCGTCGCCGCCAGCTTTCGGAATATGCCGTGAAACAAGCGGATCATGTCCGCCACTTTGCCCGCGGAGTGGTCCGAAACATCCACACCGGCGCTGAACGCCTTCCCTGTCGCTCGCAACACCAGTGCCGCCAGGTTTTTGTCCGCCAGCGTGGTCTCGAGCAGCCGGTTGAATTCGTCCATCATCGGATTGTGAAGGACATTGAGCGGCGGGCGGTTCATCGTAACCGCCGCCACTCCGTCACTTGTTTCAACCGCGAAGAATTCGTACATGGTGCGTGTTCCGGTCTAGTCTCTAGTTTCCAGTTTCCAGTTTCTAGACGTACTGTCCACCATCGACGCGGATCACTTCGCCGGTGATGAAACGCGCTCGATCGCCGCAGAGGAACGCGACCAGTTCGGCCACTTCCTGCACCGTTCCCGGACGGCCTAGGAGAATCTCTTTCAGAGTTTCTGCCCTGCCCTCAACGGGCATCGATTGCACGATTTCTGTCTCAACGAACCCTGGCGCGACGGCATTAACCGTCACGTTGAACCTTGCAACTTCTTTTGCCAGCGCCTTGGTCAAGCCGATGACCCCCGCCTTCGCCGCCGAGTAGTTGGTCTGCCCGAACTTGCCGCGCAGCCCATTGATGCTCGAGATATTGACGATCGCGCCCCAGCCGCTCTTGCGCATCGCGGGAACAACCGCCCGGCAGCAGTGAAACATGCCCGTGAGATCAACGTCCAAAACATCACGCCACTCGTCGTCGGTCATCTTCCAGATCACCTGGTCGCGGACGATTCCGGCGTTGTTGACCAGAATGTCGATTCCGCCCCACTGTGCGGCGAGGGATTCGACGGCGTTGTTCACTTGTGCCGAGTCTCGTACATCCCCGACCCGCGACCATGCGTTCCGCCCGAACTTCCCAATACTCGCGATCACCGGCCCGGCTTCGTCCGCAACTCCTTGATAAAAGATGCCCACGTCGCACCCGTCTCGGGCCAACGTCTCCGCAATGCACCGGCCGATGCCGCGGCTGCCGCCTGTCACCAAAGCTCGTCGTTTCGCGATCATCGCAACCGGAACGAACCTCCTACGACGCCGTCACCGGCGCCTTGAGAGCCGCGCCGCACTTGCCGCAATGCTCAAACTCACGGGGCAGCCACTTGGCCCCGCATTCCGGACATTCACGGCTGTACGGACCCCAGAGAAACTCGCTCGAACCGTTCGGATCGGCCGCCCGACGACGCATTCCCACGTAATCGGGCTTTCGCTTCTCGACGAAAGCGGTCATCCCCTCATGCGGTTCGAGACTCGAATAATGAATCGAGAGCCAGTCGCGGGCGTGACCGGTCGTCGCATGCCACGCCGTGTCCTTCCAGTAGTTGAGCTGCGCCTTAGTGTACCGCGTACACTCGAAGAACTTGTGTACGAGTTGGTCGCACAACTCGGCGACGACCTCGTCCATGCGGGAAAGATCAATCGAGTAGCCGTCCGCACCCTCCTGCGCTTTCTTGATCTCGGCCGGCGTGGTCCGAGATTCGAATGGCTGCTCCCACGGATCGGTGTTCCAGTCGGCGAGATACGTCCGCTTGTTCGTAATTCGGGTTACAAAAGCGCCGTCCGGCCCCTTGACTGTCGGCACTGCGACGTTCACCAATCCCATGGCCAGGGAGGTAAACGCCGGATAACGCTGGTTGAGGAATAGAATTCCGCGTGCCTTGCGATCGCCCACGTGCAACGGCAACCATTGCGTCGATCCGCCGCAAGCCACCGACCCGACGTTCGTGCCGACCTGCGCGATGTAGGCATGTTCACCCATCACCGCCAGATCGCACGCCAACTGGCTTTCGTTGCCGCCGCCGACGGCCATGCCATTGATCCGCGCGATGACCGGCTTGGAACAATTGGTGATCGACTCGATGTAGGCCTTGAAGTACGACATGTACTTCCAATAGTCTCGCGGCTTTTGGGTGTAGCAACTTTGATACTCCTTGACATCGCCGCCCGTGCAGAACGCTCGGTCGCCTATGCCAGTGAAAACTACCACAGCCACTTGGTCATCGAACGATGCATCCTGAAAGGCAACCGCTAGCTCCCGAAGCGCAGGAGTGCTGTAAGCGTTGTAGTTATGAGGTCGGTTGATTGTAATTCGCGCAACCCAACCCTGCTTCTCGTAATGCACTTCGCGGAACTCGAACGACTCAGGGGTTCGTTTCAGAAACATTGATGTCGGCATGTCCTAACCCTCTGCAAACACCGCACCAGAACGTTGGCAACTTCCATACCACCATACTTAATAGTACGAACGTTCGTTCGCTTTTGCGTACCAAATATAGCGATCTAGCATCATTATCAGAAGTTAGATCGCTTTTCGGTTATTTGTCATTATGATGTTTTTTTTTACCATGTCAACCATTTTTTCGGTATTTTTTGCTTGACAGGCGACCACTCGCCTGCGATATTACTATACATCAGGCGTTCGTTATGGGCGTTGTGTTCTTGGAATGATTTCGCAACGAGCAGAACAATTGTTCGGTAGGCAGGCAACGCCACCGACTCGCACAAGTACCGACACCAGGGAAGGTTACGAGCAGCGCCTGGGGCACATTCTTGCGGCCGCCTGTGGGGTCATTGCCCGGTTGGGCTATGAACGGGCATCCATGAGGGCGGTCGCCAAAGCCACAGGTGTGAGCCTCGCCGGTCTGTATCACTATTTTGATAGTAAAGAGAAAATGCTTTTTCTCATCCAATTCCGCACTTTTAGTGCATTGCACCAAAACCTGATCGAGAAACTTCACGGGGTTGTAGAGCCGGAGGAGCAGTTGCGGGTCATGATTCGAGCCCATTTGGGCTACTTCGCTGCCAATATGGATGCACTGAAAGTCTGCTCCCACGAGCTCGATACGCTGAGCGGGTCGGCCTACGAGCAGACCCGCGATATCCGTAAAGAGTATTATGCTCTGACGCGCTCCATTATTGATAGGTTACTCGATGCCCACGCGCCCAGCGCTTCGCTGAACCGGCATGTGCTGACCATGTCTTTGTTCGGAACCCTCAATTGGTTATACCGGTGGTACGACCCTGCCGGCGGACCGTCGGTCGCGACCGTTGCGAATCAGATTGCCTCGCAATTCCTTCACGGGATCTATCACTTGGCGGACACTGCGGACGGTGCCGCGGCGTACACACGAGGCTTGCCGCCCGACGCGGCGCAGTCACCCTAACCTGACGAGGGATCACCGGTGTACATGCCGGACATCGACCTTCACGAGTGCCGGACGCTGGAGGAAGCATCCACGTTGATGCGGCGATACGCCCCGCAAGCCCGCTTCCTGGCCGGAGGCACGGACCTACTCGTCGATCTGAAGACCGGACGGGCCGCGACGACGCACCTTGTCTCGTTGAACCGCATTGAGTCGCTTCGCGGCATCACGATGACGCCTAAGGGGCTGCGCGTCGGCGCGCTGGCGAGCATTACCGAGGTCAACCGATCTGCTCTGGTGCGGCAAGACTTCGCCCCGTTGCTCGATGCTTCGCGGCGCATGGCGGCGCCGCCCATACGCAACGCGGCCACCGTCGGCGGGAACATCATGTGCGCGGTGCCCTGCGCCGACCTCCCACCGATCCTCATGACCATGCACGCTATGGTGGAAGTGTGGTCTCCGGAGGGAATCCGAAGTGTTTCATTAGACACATTCTTTATCGGGCCCAGGCGCACGTGTTTGCAGGATGGTGAGATTCTCGTTGCCGTGATGGTCCCAACACCGCCGGCGGGCTTTGGAGCGGCCTATGAACGATTCGGCCTTCGCGAGGGGAACGCCATCGCCGTCGCTTCCGTCGCGGCGAGCCTGCGATTGGACGGTCAGGGCACGATTACCGATGCCCGAATCGTTCTCGGCGCCGTAGCGCCGATTCCGAGAATGGCTGCCGACGCCGCGGATAGTCTCATGGGCCGCGGTGCGGACGACGATGCCTTCAAGAAAGCCGCGCGTATCGCCAGAGAAGCAGCGCGACCTATCTGCGATGTCCGCGGCTCAGTGGAGTTTCGGCGTGAACTCGTCGAAGTCTTGACGCGACGGGCGTTGGTCCATGCTCGGAAGCGAGCCAGGGAGGCGACGCTATGACCCCCCTGCGAACTTTGACGGTGAATGGGCAAAGATACCGGGTCGCCGTCGAGAACGGTGACACGCTCCTCGATTCCCTGCGCGACAAACTCCGTCTGACCGGAACCAAGAAGGGCTGCAACGTCGGAGATTGCGGCGCGTGCACCGTGCTGGTGGACGGACTGGCCATGGACAGTTGTCTACTCCTGGCCGCGGAAGTGGAGGGTCGGTCGATTACGACGATTGAGGGGTTGGCTCAAAACGGCGAACTCACGCCGCTACAAAAGGCATTCGTGGCCGAGGGCGGAATCCAATGCGGCTTCTGTACGCCGGGGATGGTCATATCCGCCACGGCATTGCTCGACGAAAATCCCAGTCCGACCCAAGACGAAA
>Ga0137351_1000015_pt1 | contig 13631 bp, 12 predicted proteins | sample EasRivERMLT690_2_FD_104760 | JGI IMG/M metagenome (GOLD analysis project Ga0137351, IMG submission 104760) | Soil microbial communities from meander-bound floodplain in the East River, Colorado, USA - East River MetaG ERMLT690_2 | ecosystem: Environmental > Terrestrial > Soil > Floodplain ...
AACGATTGCCGAGTTTCGCGTTATCGACACGTTCCGGATTATCTATGCGCAGGAGTTTGCAACCGGACAAGAGCGTGTCCCCATCATGCTCGACAAGGCGCGGATTATCGTTGACGCGATTTCGGCAACCAAGAACTTCCCCGGGCTGTTGCCGCCGGTTCTTCCTCAAGTCGAGGTTCAGTTTGTTTCGCGCATCGAATGGGAGCCTGAAGAGAACAGGTTTGCTGGCATCGCCGGAACACAAATCAAAGCAATTGCAATCACTGAAACCGTGAGAATGGTCACGTGAACCTATGGCAATCACAAAAGACACAGTGCACAAGCTGACTGCAAAGACCGCCGCGGCTGGCGCCGGCATCCTTACGATTCCAGCCTTCATTGTAGATACACCAACGTCTTCGGATTCCACGCTTACCGTTGGGGTATCGATCGGGAGCATTGCGGCCGTTAGCTCGATCATGCGCGATGGTCAGTCGCTTACACTTGTCGGTGCGCAGACCAATACTGGCAACTGCCGGGCTGAGTTGTGGCGATTGGTCGGACCCAATGAGGGTACGGCCGACATTGTGATTACGTTCTCGATTTCTACTCGCGCGGTTGCTACCGCTCTCACATTGGTAGATGTCTACGGCCCGACACCATTCGATACGTACCTCGGTGCTACCGGCCTATCGCAGGACGCTACGCTTACCTATACCAATGGCTCATCGGGAGATCTGGCTGTTGTTGTTGTTGCTAAGCTCGACTCGACCGAGCCCGATCTAACGCCCGGCACAGCCACTGTTCAAGAAGGCGAAGACGTTACCGCCGACGGTACCGCAGCGCTCAATGTTGTGCATTTCATGGGAACTGAGCCAATTGCGGCGCCAAGCCAGGTTGTCAATGCGACTTGGGCCACGACTGATCGCGAGTGGGCTCTCGTCGTCGCAAGCGCCAATGCCATGGCTGCTATTAGCACGTCCTTTCAATGGAAGGGGCCTAACAATTGTCAGTTGCAAGGCTTCGCGACCGAGATGGAATTCGACGGCATATACACAATTCCGATGGCTGTCTTTCAGGGATTCTATGGCAATGGCGGGATTGAGCTGGACTCAGACGGCGTGATCAGCGGCAACGATGATATTCGACTGCTCAAGCAGTAATGTTCTGATGCAATAACTTGGAGTTGATGCGATGGCAGGTCTAGGTTTCGGTCATGACAGTTATATGGGGGTTTCCAAAGAAGCCTCCTACGGTGTCAGTGGCGGAACGCCAACACAGGCCAACACCTTTCACATTGCGCGCGGTGGTGATAGCTGGGATGCCATGTTTGACAAGATCGAGGCCTCGGCGGTCGGATTACTTGGGCCTGCATATGAACACCTTGGCGATGGCAAGATTGATCCAAAGGGCAGCTTCCAGGTGGAAATGCCCTATCAGGGGCTCGAGTATCCGATCTGGGCCGCAATGGGTTTTCCCATCGTCACTACCAGCGGCGGGCCAGCCTTTACCCATACGCTCACGATCAACGATCAGGGGTATCAAAGCGGCATTGCAGAAGGCCTGAGTCTGTTTGTGCAGCGCGGCAAGGAAGCTAATTCGACTTTCGTTTACACCGGCACGCGCTTTACATCGATGGAGTTTAGCTGTCAAAAAGACGGCTTCCTGATGGTGAATCTGGATGGCTGTTCGCAAAACGTAGCACAGGCCAACGCGTTTGTGAGCACCGGCGCCACACTGCCCGATCCGAAAGGCATGTTTACTTTCGTTGACGGTGTTGTGCAATTCAACGATGGCGCCGTGAAGACAGTGCCGTGCCGCAATATGCGGCTGAAGCTGAACAACGCGCTCGAGACCGACCGATTCCTTGCTGGTTCGCGCATCCGCCAATCGCCGGAACGTGGCGGCAAGCTGGAATGCACCGCTAACTTCACATTTGATTTTGAAGACACTGACCTGTGGAACCTATTCAAAAACCAGACGCTCTTTCAGTTTTTTGCTAATTTCATTTCGCCGACCGTCATTCCGGGCAGCGGTTCATCTTACGCGATGTTCATTCGCGGTGGGCATTCGGGACAGAATCAGGCGCGCGTGCGACAGCTTCCTCTCCATGCTCAAGATGAAGGCATTATCACGGCCGAGCTTGAAATGAAGTTCTACCGCAATGCCGCCGAGACAAATAGAGAGCTGCAACTTGTGTTAGTGAATGGCCGCTCGTCGATTGTGTGATGATATTGCGATGACAATGGAGTCATGACATGCCAGGCTTTGGGCACAATAGTTATCTAGGTTTCGGCGAAGAAACAACGTGGGGCACCGCAGTCGCCGCCACTAACTATCTTTGGATTGACAAAGGCGGCGACAATGCCAACCAGACGCAGAACTGGATCGACACCAGTGCGGTCGGATTGCTTGGTACCGCCACCGAGTTGTCATTCGCCGGCACGCGCGACGCGAGCGGGGACTTCGGCTTTGAGATGCCATACCAGGGCGTCGAGCGCATTGTCAAGCACGCGCTCGGGCAGGCATGGTTTGAAAGCCCCTATCTATCACCTGACACAGCTGTTAAACGTTTCACGTTTGATGTGAACGACGACCTTACGGAAATGAGACATGGCGCAACCCTGTCAGGCAAGAAGGGCCTAACATTGCGCATGACTCGCGACTTCCTCATTCCCAATTCAACGTTTGTATACAACGGCTCGAAGATCGACTCTATTGAATGGAGCATGCAGCCAAATCAAAATCTGCGCTGCAAGATCGCATTTGTTGGCAAGGGGTTCGACAACCCAGCAGGCGGACAGGGAACGTTTGCAGCAATCAACTTCGGGTTCTTCAACTATTACCAGGGCGTGCTCACCTACACCAGCACGGCGGCTGGTACAGTCATTGTCCCGCTCGAGAGCTGGTCGCTGACCTTCAAGAATAATCTGGACCGTGACAGGTATTTATTCAGCGGCCAGGATCGCCGCGAGCCCGTGCGTAAGGCAAAGATCGAGTGTACACAGCGCTTTACTGCCGAGTTCAACAATATCGTTGTTCCGAATCAGAGCACGCTTGCCATGTTCGAGGATATGAAGAACGGCAAGCCGTGTCAGATGGATATGACGTTTCTGGGCCCGTTCATTAGCCCTAACAAGAAATTCAAGCTGTCGTTCCTTTCAGCAACGCAGGCGGGCCAATTGCAAGCGCGCGTGCGTCAATTCCCGGTCAAGGTCGCAGACGAAGGCCGAATCAAGGTTGATGTCGAAATCAAGCATTATCGAGACGCGGCGGAAACGCCGCCGGTCATTCCTGGCGATAGTCGGCGCGAACTGCGCGTTGTGATGGAAAACCTTGCAGCTGGTACGGACATTTAATGAGCAGTCGATAAAAGAAAATGAAAAGGATGGGTGGTTCTATGGCAGGTGGCAATTCCTCTCTCGCAACCGTAGTCGGGGCGCCAAAGGCATCGATCGACATTGATGGCAAGACCTACCATCTCATGCCGCTAACCATGCGAGATATGCACGAGTTTGCAGAGACCGCGGACGCGTTCAATGCTGCAAACGCGGACCGGCTTGAGTGGAAGAACGACGTCAAGAAGTGGGAAAACTATCGCGACGAGTACAACGAAAAGACGCTGCGCGGGGAAACCGTCGGCACGCCGCCAGGACCGCGACCACCGAAGCCTCCTTATCTCAGCTCGGCCAAGACGATCGAAGGAACGCTTATGCTCCTTTGGTCGGCAATTCGCAAGTCAGGGCTGACGCAAGAACAGATCGACCGAAAGAGCTGGGCAATTACCCTTGACGATCTCTTCGACAAGCTCGAGTGGCGCCGCATCGATGAGGTCAATGAGGTACTCGCGCTTTTTTTCGTACCGGTGAAGAAGACCGAAGCGACGCCATTAGAACCCGCAATGCAGATCTAGCGGAAAGGGGTCTGCTGCCGGTTGAGTTTATTCGCCCGCGCGCGTCTGAAACCAACTGGAAAGCGATCTTCTTCGAGCTGGTCAAGCTTGGAATCGAGCCGCACAAGGTAGCCGACATGCTGTGTATTCACGTGAACATGCTGATGAGCGAGCTTGCAGAGCGCCGCTCAACGCAGTCGCGGAACATCAGCATTGCGGCGGGGCGCAAGGGCCAGCTAACCAACGTCGTGGTATTGAATCCAGTGTGATGCATCTCTAGGCGTCCATGGCCGATCTCGTTCTCAGGCATGTCATCGAGGCAGATGACCGGCTAACCCCGGCGCTCGCGGCTATTGAAGAGCGGCTCGCCTCGTTTGCCGAGGCCATGGCCGCAGCCTTCTCACCCACGCAGGCAGGAATCGACACAGCGGCGCTTGCGCTTGAGGATGTGGCCGCTAGTTCGGGCAAGGCGGCTGAGGCGATTGGCGGGGAAGCTACGGCCGCTACCGAGGCCTTCTCGGCGTCCGTTGAGTCGGCGACCGGCAGTGCGGTTACCGGCATGGGGGAGGTTCAGGGGGCCGCTGGCGAAGTAGCCACGGCGACGGTGGCGGCAGGCCAGGAGGGCGCCGCCGGACTGGGAGCGCTCTCAGACGGTGTCGGCGGCGTGACCATCCATTTCAACACTGCTGCCGATGCCGCAGACTTCTTTCGCGAGAAGAGCAAGGCGGCTGCCGACGATGCCACTTTTTCGTTCACCGAGTTGAATCAGTCGCTTGAGTTGCTCGAGAAAGGATTTCACGCGATCACGGGCGCCATCTCGGGTCTTTTCCATGGCGCCACTGATCTGGTGCGCGCGTTTGGCGAAGACCAGGCCGCAACGATTCGGTTCAGCAACGCGCTCGAGCTTCAAGGGCCGATCACGCAAGAGCTGATCGGCGATTACCGCAACCTCGCCGCGATCATTGGCGAGCGCTTCGCCTTCTCTGGTGACGCGATCGAGCGCATGGGCGCGCGCGTCATCGCTTTTGGCCGGCTGACACGTGAGCAGACCGGTAGCGCGATCCAGGCCGTCGCGACGTTCGCCCGTGCAACCGAGACCGACCTTGATTCGGCAGGCGCCCAGTTTGGCCGTGTGTTCGCCAGGATCAACGATGCGGTCGAAGGGGAGCAAATCACGCTTGGCCGCACTGGCCTCGCGTTCCGGGCAACTGGCGACGCCGCGCGCGACTTCGCCACGTTTGTCGAGCTGGCTGGAGGCAGGTTCACCAAGACTGCGATCGAGATGGCGCAGGGTGCAACAGCGCAGTTCGACCGGATCGCCGACAAGTGGGAGGACTTGAAGGAAGACCTCGGCGGCAAGCTGTTTGATGCACCAGCAACACAGGCGTTATTCAAAGCGGTGCAGGATGCAATCGACGATCTCATCGGCGCCGTTCACAACCTGACAGCGACTGATATCAAGGAATGGGTCAATGGCTTTATTGGCGTAATGACGATTGCCGGGAGCACTGTTCTTGCTCTTGCGCGCGGAGTTGATTTCCTCTCGTCGAAGCTGATCGATGTTGCCAATTTGCCAACAACGTTCAAGCTCGACAATGTCATAACCGAGCTGAAAGCTGTCACTAATGAAGCGGTCGCGCTAGATGATCAGATCGCGCAGGTTAAGGCAACAATTGCTGATCTTAGTTCCGCTCCGGATCCATGGGGCGCACAGAAAGCGTCGATCACGGAACAAACAGTTGTGCTAAATGCGCTGATCGAGCAGGTTGACAGGCTCAAGGTTAGGAGCAGAGAGCTAGAGGCAGAAGCAACAGGTCTAGAAGATGCATTGTTGCCTGCTGTCAATGCACAGAGGTTTCTCGAGTCGATCGATGATGCGCTGATGAAGGCGCAGACGCAAATCACCAATTTCCGCGTGAGCATGGCTGATGATTTCCAAGGGCCGCCAGCGCCACGCGATTTGATTGGTGATATGCAAGGCCCGCCTATGTTCGATGTCGAAGCGAGCAGGGCGGCAGTTGACGGGTACGGCGCTGCGGGATCGGCCAGCGTAGACTATAGCCGCAAGGTCGAAGACGCACGCCAACGACAGCTCGCATTCAACGATGCGCTCGGGCAAATGAACCTGCGCGCTGCTGTGCCGTTCCGCAATGTCTCGGCAGACTTCATTAGCGACGTGCTCAAGGGAGAGAAAGGTTTCCGCGATGCATTCTCCGACCTTGGCAGGAACCTAAAGAATAGCTTCATCGACAGCTTTACCGAGGGGCTGACCGATCAGCTGTTCAAGGGCCTGGGCCTCGACACGATCGCAGGGCAGCTCTTCGGCGGCGGGATCAAGACGGAGCAGGGCGGGATTGCCGGCGGCACCATGGGTGCTGTGCCCAAGCTGTTCGGTGGGCTTTTTGGCAGGGACAGTGAGGATGTTGCCGCCCCGCTGAAGGATGCAGGAGCTGATCTGACTTCTGCGGCTGCTGACGTGGCCAAAGGCGGCAAGGATGTCACTGCTGCGGCTTCCAAAGGCGTCAGCACGGCCAGCACGACAATCAGCAGCTCGACCACCAACATCCTGATTTCTCTGCTGACGCCGATGACCGCGGGCCAAGTCACGATCGGGAGTAGCATCCTCACGCCAATCATCACGCTCGGAACGGTCATGGAGTCGGCCGCTGCGACCGTGTTCTCTGCCATCACGTTCATGGTTATCCCCGTGGTCGGCCAAGTCAGTGCCCCCACAGCAATTGCTGTGATCGTCGGGATTTGCGGCCTGATTCTGACAGCCGCCTATGGCGTTGCTGTCGCCGTTGCAGAAGAAGTGAATATCGCTGCTGTTGCTGTGACGATCCCGACGGCTTTCGTGATCAATCTCGAGGGCGTGCGTGTGATGGGCGTTGCCGGAGTTGTTCAGGGCATTCTCATCACTAGCCTGGACGAAGCAAAATTCAGCTCTGTTGTTGGTGGTGTATTTATCGCGCACATCAGCAACGCGGAGTTTACTGGGCAGGTTATTGGTGCGCCTGGTGGTGGTGGCGGCGGTGGCGGGCTGTTCGGCAAGATCGGCGGCAAGATCAGGGACAAGCTCGGATTCGCTGAAGGCGGCATTACAACATCACCGATTTTCTCGCTGAACGTTGCTGGCGAGCGCGGGCGCGAAGTCATCGCACCACTGAGTCAATTGCCTGGGTTGCTCTTCCCCATGTTCGCGCGACTCTTCGAGCAGGCAATAACGCTCAACGTGACCATGCCAGCTGTGCGCGGTATTCCAGCAATGCATGGTCCAGGCGTCACCACGCCGCGCATGACAACTCCTGGCGAGTCGCTTTCACGCAATGCGTTTGACGAGGCCACCATGCGCCGCCCTGGCGGCGGGATAGGAGCGACCATTAATAAAATCGAGATCAATTTGCAGGTTGATTCAAGTGTGTTCGACGACGAGGCGCAGGCGCGCAAGCTTGGCGAGCGGGTGACGACCTTGCTTGGCGAGAGAATCAGCAGGTCGCTCAAAGCCCGTGGCATTCCTGTTGATCAGCCAAGCGGCGTCGTGGTCGACAGCTCGAGCCTGCTTTTTCATCGCAAGCGACGCAAGGACAACGTGTAACCAGTGCCGCTCGTTGACCCACAGATTGGCGCCTTTATCTTCTCGAGCGCAAGTGTCGTTCTCGAAGACTGGGCAATCGGTGCGCCGCGCGAGCTGGACATCATGGGTTCCGCACAAGAAGAGCAGGGGGCATCAAGCCAGGGCAAGCTGGCTGGCCGCACGGTTACGCTCATGGTGGACATCACCGGCACTACGCCATCAAATCTGCAAGACAATGTCTCGGCGTTTATTGCTGCGACGTCGAGTGATCTCCCGCAAGACCTACATCTCGAGCCGCAGTTTCCTGGGAGGTATCTGCTGGTCAAGCGGACGGGCGAGCTGGTTGTCAGGAATGTTCAGGGCGCTCCGGGCACGCGGGTTAAGGCGACGGTCGAGTTTTTCGCGGACGACCCCTACTGGCTCAATGGCGTATCGATTACTCAGCGCGCAACGCTGTCAACGATCTCCACCAACGTCACGATCAACCTATCTGGTGTCGGCGCCGCAAATGCCAAATGGATACCGCTGATCTGTGTATTACAAGTCGCGGGAACGACTTTTCAAGCCGGCAAGACAATCAAGATTACCAATACAACAACGCAGCCAAATGAGATTTTCAGATACAAGGCAAATGCCGATCTCACAGGAGGCAGTGCCAAGGTTGGATTAATTGACGGAGAGTCGAAAGAGGTGCTCTGGGACGGAGAATTGCAGAACAAGAATGTTGCCGGGATATTTCCGCGGTTGCGTGGCGGGATTAGCAACGTGATTCAAGTGGATCTTGACTCGACCGGCAGCAATGGGCTCAACTCGACCTTAGACTTTGTGTACGCTGAGCGGTGGTCGTAAGCAATGGCCGATTTCCTTCAAGAGTTTAAGTGGGCGACCGGTGCGAACGGTTGGGGGAATTTCACGCAAACCGACACGACCCGATTCAGCAATTCGGGTACTGCGCCCACGTACATGGCGCAGTATGGCACGTTCCGCGGTGACTCGGCCGGCAACACGTCAGGGGTGGAGCAGTCCGCGCGCATCGGCGCGTTCTCAGGCGGCACGCTTGCAGCTGCAAGCTTTGCGTTTCGCCTAAGGCGAATGCAGCTGAGCGGCAGCAATGGCTTTGCCGGTACGCTCAACACACATAGGGATTTTCTTTGCTGGGCGAAGTGCCTGACGTCAGGCAGTAGCAACGTATCAGACGGCGGCTCACCAGCTGGCGCACCATTCAAGATTGCTGTTTATAAGACATCGCAAACAGGCGCTGCAAATACAGGCGCGGTGTTCCTCGAGTTCGCGGCCAGTGGGCAGAGCGCTGGGCGGGATCCATTGAACGGGCTTGGCTTCGATGGCTATGTGGGCCATTGGCTTGGCATGGAGTTTACGCTTGAGCTGCGCCGCTGGCTGAACAATGCGCAGAATGCTTTTGCGTGCACCGCGCGTATCTTCAACCTCGAGAGCCGCCGGCCGCGTCCCATCATTACAATGGCGATCAAGTCGGAGCTTGGCGACCCGACCCTCTTTACAACTGCCTTTCATACGAACGACATCGTTCTCGGCGGGAATAAGCTACGCACGACATCAGGCGTCGATGACGAGATCGACGTCGACTATGACGAGTTCCGCGGCGCCAAGGCGCAAGTAGGCTTTCCGCGATTGCTGTACGGCGGCGAGTTCCGTGTGCAGACGTTCCTCGACAAATACGACCCTGTTGGCAACGTCCAAGACTTTTCGCACCGATACGTCCTCAACACGGATCGCGTCCAAGACCTGACGTGTAATTACCGCGAGCACTTCCTCGAGACGGACGCAAGTGTCACGATTTCAGACCCTGGCATCTATCGACTCGACCTCGGCCAGACAATTGCTGGCGGCGGGCAGACAGCTAGCTTGTTTGCCACGAATATGAGCTGGGCAACAGCGCCGCTCTATTTCAAATACGCCAAGAACGGTAACTGCTGGCTCAAGTTCACGACGGGTGCCCTGGCTGGCCAGGAGCGCCGCGTCACAAGCTGGAATAACAGCATCTTCTATATCAGTGTTGAGCCGGCTTTCAGTGCTACGCCAGCGGTGGGCGACAAGTTCCAGATTCAGCATCGCTCGACCATCGTCGAGGATTTGCTGAGCGCGCCGCGTGCTGACACGCAGTATCGCCTGCAAGTCATTGGCACAGATCACGGGTTCCGCGCGCCCATTGTTGATCTCGTGACAGGCTGGGATGAGCTTGGCCCCGTGTGGTGGAGCGGGTTTCTTGACACGATCGAGGCAACAGAGAACCCCAGCAGCAAAGGTGTCAGGCTGCGCGCGTATGGCGTGAGCGATTTTCTCAAGAAGTCGAGAAGCATTTACAAGGTCAGCAGGAAGGGCGAAAGCCTCGACACCTTCCAGACGATGAAACAACAGTTCGAGGATTACGATCCTTGTATCGACCTTACTCTCGAGGCGATCGACAATGCCGGCGCTGGTGTGCGGCTGCCTTTCGAATGCTTCGGCGAAGATGCGTCAGAGGTGCAAGGCAGCGTTGCACGCATGATTGGGAATTTCGTTTTTGGCGTTGAGACCAACGCCTTCCCGCCGGTTGTGCTAGGAGATTTTGGCTTCGGTGCAGACTATCGTTTTCGCGTGTTTGAAAATCGCGATGACAAAGACGACGCCGCAAAGGTCAGCTTCAACGTTAGAACCGTCTCAACTCTTTCGCCGCGCGCTAGGCAAATCAGCTTCATCAAGGCGGACGAAGGATATGCGAACAAGTGGAAATTTGAAGGCGCCAGCTTTGTCAACGAAATCATAACCATTCTTACGCACCGAGCGCGGCGTGACGATGCACTCGGCAAGCCGGCCGGGTTTACGTCAATTCCGTTCCTGCAAAATGTGCAAATGGAATTTGGCACGCAGGGGTCCCCTGTCACTGGAAGCGAAATCTACCCAGCGACATTCGTAGGATGGCAGGTCGAAATCATCGACCTTATCAATCGTGTTGGCTTTCGGAACGAGGACACTGGCGATTTTGTTTATGAGGGTGGCAGCAAGAGGCTCAAGGGGGACCTCTCTGGCCGGCGCGTGCGGACAATCTATGAGTGGATGACAGTTGCAAATCAAATGGACTTCAGAACCACAAGAAACTTCCCCGGTGCGATCAGTGGCTTTGAAGTCATGAATAATTTGACCGAGGCGCATATCCTGAGACTCACGCCAAACGGTCGACCGATTGAGCGAATTCTTGGCAACTCCAAGAGCATGGCGCTGCTTGGTGCAAGGCTCAAAATCATTCAATCTGCCGACGTGATTGGCTGGCTGCAAGCTGGCATCGCGGCGCAGATCGACAACTTTGCGTCAGTGCGCCAGCGGTATTCTGGTCGAGTTGTTGAGCATTCGATGCGTGAGCGGCCAGACGCCAACAACAACAGAGTTGCGATTGCGACGCCTGAAATCCAAATGATCCGTTGGGGGACCACAGCGAACGGTGGCGACGGGTTGAAGGTTGGAGCGCGCAACCCAGCTACGGGAACGAGCTTCGGGGTTCGGCAGAAGTTCAAGGTTGGGATGACGCGGCTTGGAAGTGTGAGAGGGCTAAGCCTGAAACTGAATCGCGGTGGGTGGCTGGCGGAATGGTCACTGGCCAGCATGGTGGTCAGCGCGCCAGATGTGATAGCGCGGTTTGCAGCGAGCGCGAAGACTCCAGGAAGGTAAGCTTATGGCAGCATATCCTGGCGCAATTGTCTCTTTCGCCAACGTCGTTGATGACGATGGGGCTGGTGCTGGGACCCTTCTTGAGGCGTCTCTCTGCACGACGACCAATGACGAGCTTGAGGCGATCGAGGCCGAGCTGGGAGTTGAGCCACACGGTACATGCGGCAGCGTTGCCGAACGCATGATGTTCGAGTTTCAGCTTGACGGACGATTTCGGAACATGCTTGAGAACTGGGAGGGCATGGCCGGCGCTCCATTCCCTGGCATGTGCCGCAAGATTCAGGGTGATCGATTCCAGTATGGCGGGTTCTCTGCTGCTCTCACGTTCCAAGAAGCTTTTGTGCAAACGCCGATTGTATTTATTGCGTCGGAATTGAACAACAACAAAGACGGCGATGCCGGGTGCGTGGTGATTAAGGACCCAGTGACGACGACTGGGTTTTCGTTTCAGGCGTTTACCAGAACGGGTGCAGCTACCGTGTTCCACAATAAATACAATTGGATTGCAATAACACGTGACCCGCCTGTGGCACCGCCGGTGTAACCTATGGCTGATTATCCAACTTCCATCTTTGTCAGAGACCCGATCGTTGAGGGATGGACCGACCTTGAGGCGTCGTTATTTAACGATTATCGCAGCGAGGTTGTACAGGCGGAGACGATCCTTGGTGCAGGCGCTGGCGGTTTAACCCCGAAAGGCGGTTTTGCCTCCCTTGCTGAGCGGCTAGACGGCATTCTTTCCGATGGTGGCAGGCGCCGACGCAAGCTCTCTGTGTATTACAAGAACGACGACGGCGCAACGGTTCCAGGAATAGCGGGTAATGTCAGGTCAGATATTCAGGTTGGGACGACTGGGCTTGTGAGCGGCCCAGGCCCGCACACGATTACCTATCCAGTCGTTTACATTAGCCTTCCGTCGCCAGTGCCGCCAGACTCGGTCATGTGTGGAATCTACATACCAAGCGGTGAGACGGTGCAGCCGCTTGTGTGCTGGTGGATCTTCGGGGATGGCACCTATCTATACAATCAGTTCCGCGTTTACGTGAAGCTGTGTACGGGCGCAGGCCTGGTCGATCCGCCGACCGGTGCGCCAAATCGTTTTAAGATTAATTGGGCCGCATTTGCAGGCATTCCGCCATGACGATTAGGTATCCGTTTGTTGTTGCAACGATGATCAACCCGCTTGACGGCGAGTGTCCGCGGGATCAGGATTTCAACCGGATATATACTGAGCTGAACGCCATCGAAGCAACACTAGGCGTGAATGTTCATGGCACGGCGACTACTCTTGCAAGCCGGCTCAATCAGACCATGCAGCCAAACCCTGCCGGCGGCGAAGGCTGGCCAAAGAATGGCGTCGTGTGCGAAGACGATCCAGCCGGCGGCAAGCGCGGCACGAGGCGCTGGTATGTTCAAAATATCGAAGATACCGTCGTATGGGGCACTGGCTCAGAAGCAGGCGAGAAATCAATTGGCTTTCCCTACAACATTTTTGATGCGCCGCCAATTGTGTGCTTCTCGATTGGGATTCAAACAAGCGCGCAGGCACTGCCACTTGCGACGAGCATGTTGCAGACAGTGAGCAAGCACCTCGTCAGGTTCAAGGCAACCAACAATACAGGTGCTCCAACATCGCAGGTGTGCAAGATTACTTACCTGGCGCTGGGACAGCTCGAGGTATTCGATGAGGCGACAGGGCCGTTCATGTGGCGCGAGGAGAGGCTAGGATGAGCGAAGATAATGGCAATGACGAGATGGTTAATCGAGTGAATGGCCACGAGCAAGTGCACAAGCGCGCGACTCATATTCGCATGACGTATGACCTCAGGTGGGCAGATCGACTCGTCTCGTTCAAGGCGCAAATTACGACCGATGATCACGACGTGATCTATGTCGGTGCCGAGCGCGCCGTGCGCGGAACAATGATTACAGATCATGGCTTCTGCCAGGCACTTTGGGACAAGGTGCTTGAGCCAGTCCGTGAGCACGTGTTGGCCAGCATGCATAATCAGCCGATTATGTTCTTTTTGCCGAAGCAATTGAACGATGGACCCAGGTTTGTTGACGCGAGGGGGGAAGCTGCGTCCGAGCCGGAGTGTGAGCCGGCACAGGAGCCAGTAACCATGGAGAGCGAGAGCAACACATGATGACCATGCTGCAAGCTGTTGTACAAAATCCTGCTGCACAGAACAGCGCCAACAATGCCATGCAATGGCTCAGCATCCTGATTCCGACGTTCACGGCCCTTGCCGCCGCTGTAATCGGCGTAATCAATGCACTGAAAACGAACACCATCGCGACGAAGACGGATGACGTAGTTGTCAAGACAGATAACATTGTCGTGCAGTCGACTGAGCTTGCCAAACAATCTGCCGTCATTGCCGAGAAGACCGTGCAAATGGAGCAGCAAGGAAACTCCCGCTGGGCGGCGCAGGCCAAGAAGCTGGAGGATGCCATACGAGAAACCGCCGAGCTGAAGATGCTGGTTGCGCAATTGCTTCC
>Ga0137351_1000016_pt1 | contig 13530 bp, 9 predicted proteins | sample EasRivERMLT690_2_FD_104760 | JGI IMG/M metagenome (GOLD analysis project Ga0137351, IMG submission 104760) | Soil microbial communities from meander-bound floodplain in the East River, Colorado, USA - East River MetaG ERMLT690_2 | ecosystem: Environmental > Terrestrial > Soil > Floodplain ...
GAGCAAAGACAAGGCACCGCAAATGATCGGCGATGACGCGATAGGAAACATCCACCATGACGGTCGATTGGAACACCTCGTCGCTCCGTCGCTCCATGGCTTCGCCGCTTGGTAACGTCCCTCGATACTCCGGCGCTCCTGTGCGATTGCGGATCGCATCGAAGATCGGGGTGAACACGTCGGTGTCGTAGTTGCTCGTCTTTTTCTGCAGGATCGCGCAGAGGCGTTCAAAGCCCATCCCCGTGTCCACATGTTGGGCGGGTAGGGGAGTGAGCTTGCCGTCACTGGCGCGATTGAACTGAATAAAAACCAGGTTCCACAATTCCATGACCCGCGCGTCGCCCTTGTTGACCAAGTCGCGGCCGGATTTGTCCGGGGTGATGTCGATATGAATCTCGCTACATGGCCCGCAAGGCCCCGTGTCGCCCATCTCCCAGAAATTGTCCTTTTTGTTTCCGGGATGGATGTGCGTCGGGTCTATGTCCGTGACGGTTCGCCAAAGCTCCGCCGCTTCCGAATCCGGCTCCAGCCCCTCGGCCAGGTCGCCGCGAAAGTAGGTCGCGTGCAGCCGCGATTTGTCGATCCCCCAGACATTGGTCAGCAGTTCCCACGCCCACTCGATGGCCTCTTTTTTGAAGTAATCGCCGAACGACCAATTGCCCAGCATCTCAAAAAAAGTGTGGTGATAGGTGTCCTGCCCCACGTCGTCGAGGTCGTTGTGCTTACCGCCCGCGCGGATGCACTTTTGGCTGTTAGCGACGCGGGCGTGCTCCGCCCGTGCCGTGCCGAGGAAGATCGGCTTGAACTGGTTCATCCCCGCGTTGGTGAACATCAGCGTCGGGTCGTCATGCGGCACGACCGGCGACGAAGGCACGAACGAGTGCCCTTTCGCGGCGAAAAAATCGAGAAACTGCTGTCGAATCTGTTGAGAAGTCATTGCTAGAAACGTCAAAAAACCAAAAAGTCAAAACGTCAAAATCGCCATGTACACGTCGATACTCTATCGGAGCTGAGTCAGTTTTGCGACCGTGATCCGAGCCGGCAGTCCGCCGTAGGGGGACGATCGGTTTTCGGCGAGCTTGACTAAGTGTGCCCCTTGGATTAGCGTCCTACGAAGAGAATGTAACCTCAAACAGACTATCGAGGAGTTGCCATGCGAAAGATATCCGTGTTTTCGATGATCGTGTTCGGTCTGACGGCCGTGGGTATGGGGTGTAGCTCGCCTCCGAGCGAACAACGCGAGTCTCGCGTTGCTGCGGAGTCGCCCAAGCCCGCCCCAGCCGCCCAACCCAAGACGGCTAGGTTCACCAGGGCCAACAACCCCACGACGCTCGCCGGTCGAGGCGAGCCCAGCTTGGACGAAAGATCCCGTCCCGCTGCATGGGTCTATGTGGATGGCAAAGCCGGCAAATTCACCGAACGCGACGGCGAGCCGCTCACCCAATGGACTGTCGAAGGAAAAGTCGGCTCAGCGCCTACTTTTCGCGTGGAGGGCTATGAACCGCTGCTGGGCAATCCGACGGATTTCAAGTGCGTCCTCCAAGCGGTCGAGGTCTCGGACGCTTCGACCATCGTCTACGGCATCGCGGCGAATCAAGGTACGTTCATTCCCGGCCGCGAGTACCCGCTGCTCAATCCCGGCGACAATTTCATCATCCGCAACGGGCTTACCGGGGACATCGTCAAGGAAATCGCCCCACTCGCCCCAGGCAACTATGCGATTGTCGGAGGACTGGAAAACCGATCGACCGGGAAGCGGGCCTTGGCGGTCAGCTACTTCACTGTCGGCGAAGACAAGTAGCCTCTCCGACTCTGCGACAGCACCAACGCCCTTGAGTCCGCCTTCGGCGGAGTGCGAGGAATCATTGCTCACAGCCCGATAGGTAGGGTGACAGTCGCCTGCGTTCCCTTCGCCGGTGCGCTATGCAACTCGACGGATCCGTGGTGTGCCTCAGCAATCGAGCGGCAGATTGAAAGACCCAGACCCGTGCCATCGGCTCGGTCTGTGGATCGTGACCGATCGACGCGGTAGAAGCGATCGAAGACACGAAGTAATTCGTCGGGGGCAATCCCGCACCCCGTGTCCGCCACCAGCAGGCGAGCTACGCCATTCTCACGCGATAAGGACACCGTCACACGCCCAGGGGACGGCGTATACTTCACAGCGTTGTCGATTAGGTTCCCAATCAGTTGCCGTACACGACCGCCGTCCCCGTGAATCCAGATCGCTTCGGCATTCTCTTTGCGAAGCTCCAGGCCGCGATCTTCGGCGACCGGGCGATACAGGTCGACAATGTCCTCGACGGCCTTGTCAAGTTGTACTCGTTCAAATCGGAGTATGTTCTCCCCCGCGTCCAAACGCGCGAGCAGAAGAAGTTCATCCGCGATGCGCTGAAGGCGATCATAACGCTCGAGGCTGTCCTCGATGACCAAGCGCAACTCGTCCACGGAACGTGACCGTGACAGGGCCAGCTCCGCACTGCCGCACAGGGCGGCAAGCGGCGTGCGCAGTTCATGCGAGGCATCCGCCGTAAACTGCCGCAACTGCTTAACATATTGATCGATGCGGGTTAACATTTCGTTGAGCGTGCCCGCCAGGCGATCAAGCTCGTCGTCGCTTCCGGCGAGCGGCACACGTTCGCCCAGGTTCGCTGCGCCGATCAGATTCGCTGCCGCCGTCAGTGCCTGAATCGGCTTGAGACTTCGACGGGCCAGGAACCGTCCAACGAACAAAGCTATGGCCGCCGCGGCCGCTAAGACCCCTGCGCAGATACTCCGGTATCGAGCCAGCGATATGGTCATGTGGTCAAGGAGGTAGCTCGCCTGAGCCGTACACCTACGCCCATCGGACGTAGTCACCAGTAGGCTGCATGTCCGATACGGGTACGGCTCGCCGGGCGGATTGATGGTTTGAAAGAGCGGACGAGGCGCCTGGTCGTACCACCCCTGGGGAGCCGACCAAATCTGGGCTAACGAATCGGCAGCATCGCTGCTGACGAAGACGGAGCCCTTCGAATCGAACAGTCGAAAAGCAAGATCGTGCCGCGTGCGAGCTCCCAACTCGCGGCGGATGACCTGTTCCAACAGAGAATCGTCGTTGGGATGTTCGTTTACCGTCAGCATGAACTCGCGGACTTCGCCTTCTAGAAAAGTGTCAATGCCCTGGCGAAGCGAGTAGAATACACCCACATAAAGAACAGCGCAAAGGGAGCTGCAAACGAATAGCGTCACCGCGGCGCCCCACATGGTGAGGCGGGCGCCAATCGTGTTCCAACGGCGTTTAGTTGTCTTCGCGAAGGACATACCCGACGCCCCGGATCGTATGGATCAAGCACTTCTCAAACCCGAAATCGACCTTCTTCCGTAGTCGATTGATGTGTACGTCGATGACGTTGGTCAGCGGATCCTGGTTCATTCCCCAAACGTGTTCGAGGATCATGGTGCGTGAAAGGACCCGCCCGCTGTTTCGGGCGAGGTACTCGATCAGGGCGAATTCACGCATCGAGAGATCCATCCTTCTGCCGGTCCGATGGACCGTTCTCGCTAAGAGATCGATCGTCAAATCGGCGACGACAATCGATGTCGGGGACGTTCCGTGTCCGCGTCGTAGGAGGGCATGGATTCTCGCAAGTAACTCAGAAAAACTGAACGGCTTGGGCAAGTAGTCGTCCGCGCCGAGATTGAGGCCGCGCACGCGATCGTCCACCCCATCCCTCGCGGTTAAGCAGATAATGGGCGAGGAATAGTCGTTATTGCGAAGGTCCCGAATGATGGAAAAGCCGTCTTTGCCGGGGAGCATCAGGTCAAGGACGACGCAATCATATCGCTGCGATTGCGCGAGGCGAAACCCATCGACGCCGTTGTTGGCCATGTCAACGGCATAGGAAGCCTCCTCCAATCCCTTCCTGACGAACGTCGCTACTCCAGGGTCGTCCTCCACGACGAGCACGCGCATAGGATACCGCTCCACGAGCACAACCCATCGATTCTACTCCATTCACGCCGGAGTGACGAGATCGCCAACAATGACAGAATTGTAATCTTCGCGTAATGGCCTGTGCTGAGCCGATCGGTACGATGGTTGTGTGAGTGGCCGGTGTGTGCGACGACGCATTTTGGCCACACCCGGGCGGCGGAGACGATGCGCGGTCAACCGCCTGCTCGGTAAAGCTCTACGTGGCGGCGGATAACGGACGCTCGTGCGAGGATGGTCGCCTCATTAGTGTTCGATGCAGTCCTCCGGCGGTTGCTTGGTGCGGAAGTTCATTCATAGAGATGTCATGCATTTTGCAGAGCGAAAAGTCGTGAATCCCTGCGACGAGTGGTTTCTACGCCGCTCGACCAGTGGATTCCGACCGGCGCGGTGCCACGCCCTTCACACGCCCGAATGGGTAGGCATTCTCTTCCTTTGGCCGGGCTTCGCCGGTTGTGCAACGGTTGATCCAAGCGGCGACTTTGAGCAAGCCGGTCGCATCGTCACGGAGCGAACCGGCGTGAAGGAAGTCTACGAACCCTCCGCGGACGATGCCGTTGAGCAGAAAGTAGCTGAGTTGCTCGCGGACGGCTTGACGCTGGACGAGTCGGTCAGCGTCGCCCTCCTGAACAACCACGGCTTTCAAGCCTTGTTTCAGGATATCGGTGTTTCGCGTGCCGACGTCGTGCAAGCCGGCTTGATGAGCAATCCCTCCCTTTCCATGATCGTGCAGTTTCCCGAAGGCGGCGGGCGGTCGAAGCTCAGTGTCGGATTTGCTCAGCAGATTGTGGACTTGTGGCAGATTCCCGTCCGCCGCAAGGTCGCCGAGACCCAACTGGAGCAAACTCTCCTCGAAGCGGCGCGCCGCGCCGTGGAACTCAGCGCCGAGGTCAAGACCAAGTTTCATCGTGTCCTCGCCCTGCAAAGAGCCGAGGCCATCGCCGTGGAGAACCTTCACCTCGTGGATGAGTCCTTGAAATTGGCCCAGGCCCGTTTCGACGCCGGCGAAACCTCCCAACTGGACTTCAACCTTGTTCGGGCCGCATCCCTCGACGCAAGCCTTGAACTTTTCGCCGCCAAGCGGGATCACCGTGTAGCACGGATCGAGCTTGCCCGCGCACTTGGTCTCAGTCGATCGGATCAGTCATTGACTTTGGTCGAAACTACGCCGGACGGAAGTGTAACCGGCACCAACGATGAGCAACTCCTCATGTATGCGCTCACGGAGCGCCTGGATGCACGGGCAGCCGCGTTCGCGACGCGGGCCGCGGACGAGGAGCTGAAGCGGCAGTACATGAACCTGTTTCCCAACGTGACGGTAGGTGTCGAGGGGGAGAGGACTGACCGACGCTCACTTCCCGGTCGCAACGTACTCGCGGACACCGCGCGGGCCTCGGTCGCCAACGGCGGCCTGACTGCCCCGGATATTGAGTCGAGGGCACAACGCGACCTCGCACGGCGACAAATAATCGATTCGTTGCTCGGTCCGTCGCTCAATATCACTTTACCGATCTGGGACCAAAACCAGGCACAGATCGCCAAAGCGAGATTCAAGGCCCTTCAAAAACGAAAGGAATACGAAGATCTTTTGGATACGATAGCGCTACAAGTACAGGAAGCCCTCGTCATCGCCCGAAGCGCGGAGGAACAAGTCCAGTTCTACGACGACCAGGCGCTGCCTCAGTCTGAATCCAATGTGGACGCCGCCCGTCGCGCTTATCGAGGGGGAGAACAAAGCGTCCTTGTGCTGATCGATGCTCAGGAAGAGTTGATCAAGCTGCGGCGATCGTATCTGGAAACATCGCTTAGCCGCGCCGTCGCCTTGACCGAGCTGGAACGAGCGGTGGGCGGACGGCTGCCGGCATTCGACGAATTAGGTAAGACGCGCGAACCGGATTGAATGGGGAAAACTTGCATGGGGAGACGACGAAGATGGACACGGGTTTTGACGATTCTTGGCGGTCTGACGTTGCCGTTCTTTTTATTCGGACGTTCTCCGGCGTCGGATCAGTTGCCGACGTTTGTGGAGGACTTCGCCAGACAACTGCTCGCCGCCTATCTCTTCTGACCCAGCTGGTCGGTCGCACCGATGGGTCGCCGGTACCCTGCGGCCAAGAAAAAATGAGTGCGCAATGAAGACCGTTAATACAAGGGGCTTCAGGACGAACCACAACACTGGACTCCGCATTACACTGGCGTGTTTTGTTTTCGTCGGTTGTCGGCCAGCGGCTGAGAATCCCGAAGAGCAACCGAAGGCCGAAGATGAAGGCGCCGCGCACGTATCGCGCACCGCCGAAGGCGCGGTCGCGGTCACGCTTGACGAAGAAGCGCAGACACGAATCGGCTTGAGAGTAGAGGCGCTTGCCGCCGCGACCCACCGACCGGAATCCATCGCTTACGGCATTCTGGAGGAAGACCCCGCAGGGGCGTTCACCCTTCGCGCTCCGGTGGCCGGCGTAGTTCGGTGTGCCGAGGGACGCGGCTGGCCGGCAATTGGCGAACGACTCGTCGCGGACGCCGGGATCGGCTGGATTGAGCCCCGTTTGGGACCGGTGGAGCAGGTCGACCTTGCGACACGGGCGGTCCAGGCTCGTGCCGAATTCGACGAAGCCGTCGCGGCGCTCTCCGCTGCTCGCGCATCCTACGAAAGCAAGAAGGCGCTGAACGCCGAGAACAAGGTCGTCCCGGATCGAGCGCTCGAGGAGGCCGAGGCTAAAGTCAAGGGGGCGGAGGCTCGGTGCAGCGGCTGCCGCCGCATCGTATCCCTATTGGAATCTTCACCGACTACCAATGAAGGTATCGCACGCGTACCTCTGCGTGTTGCACAGGACGGAGACGTCATCAACGTGGGCGTCCGCGCCGACGAAGTCGTCGAGGCCGGCCAAATGCTGCTCAAGGTCGTCAGCTACGACGCCTTTTTGGCGCGCGTTGAACTCCCCATCGGCGCGGCGATGGATCCGACGGCGACAAGCGCACGAATAGTCCCGGTCAGTGATGAATCCTCGTCGCTCCAGGGCGAACGCGTTGCGCAGACCGCAGCCTCTGATGCCGGACCGAAGGGACTCGTATTCCTCTACCGTGTGCAGCGCGACGACCGGCCGCTCCGCCCCGGACAGCCCGTGATCGCCTATCTTCCGGCGTCCGGCGGCGAACTTACCGGTGTTAGGATTCCTCGATCCGCCGTGGTACGCACAAGTGGGCGGACGTGGATCTATGTGCAGGTGTCCGTGGACACGTTTGTTCGCCGCGAGGTTTTGGTCACAAATCCCATCGCTGAAGGTTGGTTCGCGACCTCCGGGTTTTCCTCCGGTGACCGCATCGTCGTGGAAGGCGCTCACACTCTGCTCTCCGAGGAACTCAAACCGACGATCGAACAGGAAGAGGCCGCGGGAGAGTAGTCGCGATGCTCACCTATCTTGTCGAGAGATCTCTGCGTTTCCGCGGAATCGTCGTGGCGCTCTCGTGTGTCACCTTGCTTTACGGATGGTACGTCATTCGCCACGCCAAGCTCGATGTCTTTCCGGATTTCGTCCCTCCGCAGGTGGTGATCCAGGCCGAAGCGCCGGGTTTGTCCCCCGAACAAGTCGAAGCTCTCGTCACTCGACCCATTGAGAGCGCCGTGAACGGCGTCGGAAATCTGGAGTCGGTTCGATCGCAATCCATACAAGGGCTGTCGATCGTCACCGCGGTCTTCACCGAAAAAACCGACATTTTCACCGCCCGTCAGATGCTCAACGAACGAATGGCTGAAGTCGCAGCGGAACTGCCCCAGGGCGTCAAGCCGCCGAAGATGACGCCGCTGACTTCCGCGACAATGGACTTGCTCAAGATCGGGCTGACCTCCGCCACGTTGTCTCCCATGGAACTTCGCACCTTCGCCGACTGGACCGTCCGTCCTCGCTTGCAGGCCGTGGCCGGCGTCGCCAGCGTCAACGTCTACGGCGGCGAGGTCCGCCAACTCCAAGTCCAGGTCTTGCCGGAGCGGTTGGCGGCGTTCGGCCTCGCTCTAGACGATGTTCTCAGCGCCGCCCGGAACGCCTCCGGCGTGCGCGGAGCCGGGTTCGTCGAGACGGACACGCAGCGAATCGTACTCCAGACCCAGGGACAATCCGTTACGGCCGCACAACTCGGCGACGTAATCGTGTCTTACCGGGGCGGAGCTGGTCTGCGCCTGCGCGACGTGGCCGACGTAAGGGACGCCCCGCAGCCCAAGTTCGGGGACGCCCTCCTTCAAGGCCGCCCCGGCGTGTTCCTCGCCCTGCTCAGTCAGTTCGGCGCTAACACCATGGAAGTGACGGCGGCCGTGGAGGACGCGCTGGACGAACTGGCCCCGGTGATCGCGTCGCAACAGGTCGAGCTGCATCGGGACCTGTTCCGCCCGGCCAGCTTCATCGAAACGGCCATCGGCAACATCAGCGAGTCCCTGATGATCGGGGCCGTGCTTGTGGCCGCTGTGCTCTTTACTTTCCTATGGAACTTCCGCACGGCGTTCATTTCCATCACGGCCATCCCCCTTTCCCTGCTCGTCGCCATCATCGTCTTGAATTCTTTCGGGGTGACACTGAACACGATCACACTGGGCGGACTCGCCATCGCCATCGGCGAAGTCGTCGATGACGCCATCATCGACGTGGAAAACATCTTTCGTCGCCTTCGCGAGAACGCCGCTAGCGCGATCCCGCTCTCGCCGTTCCGCGTCGTGCTGACGGCTTCGCTCGAGGTCCGAAGCGCCGTGGTCTACGCGACGTTCGTGGTGGTGCTGGTGTTCCTTCCCGTGCTGACCATGTCGGGTTTGCAGGGGCGGCTATTCGCCCCGCTTGGGACGGCCTACATTCTTGCGGTGCTCGCGTCGTTGGCCGTGGCCATGACGGTCACGCCGGCGTTATCGTTGCTCCTTCTTCCGCGTCGTGCGCAGCGCGCCGAGGAGCCCCGCCTGATGGCCGCATTGAAGTCCGCCTACCAGCGGCTTCTCGAGCCGCTCGCACGGCGTCCCTGGCTGATGATCACCCTGATTCTCGCCCTGTGCGTGGTAACAGCAATGCAGTTTGGCGGCTTCGGCGGAGATTTCCTGCCTCAGTTTCGGGAGGGACACTTCGTCGTGCATATGAACGCCGTGCCGGGCACTTCGCTCGCCGCATCGCGGCAGTTGGGGGCCGTCGCGGCGCGGGAAATGCTTTCACGCGAACACATCGAGTCCGTCCCGCAACAGATCGGCCGGGCCGAGTTGGGCGAGGACCCCTGGGGACCGCATCGCAGCGAGTTCCACATCAACATCACCCGCAATCTCGGCAAGGCCGAGGACGAGGTGCAGGAGTCCATCCGCGAGGTGCTCGCCGGGATTCCCGGCATCACCCACGACATTACGACGTTTCTGGGCGACCGCATCGGAGAGACGATCTCAGGTGAAAACGCCGAGGTGGTCGTGAACGTTTTCGGTGACAACCTCGACGTTCTGGACCGGGAGGCGAATGACATCGCGGCGGCGCTCTCGCGGATCAAAGGGGCCGTCGATGTTCAAGTGGCGTCGCCGCCGGGCGCTCCCCAAATGATCGTCCAACTCCGCCCCGACCGCCTGCAACAGTTCGGCTTCCAACCGGTTCAGGTGCTCGACGCGATTGAGACCATGTACCAGGGAACCACCGTGGCCCAGACGTACGAGGGAAATCGCGTCTTCGACATTGTCGTGATTCTCGATGAACGCTCCCGCAAAGACCCGGAAACCATTGGATCGTTGATCCTTCGCAACGGCGATGGCCTTCGCGTACCCCTCCTTGAATTGGCTGAAGTCTACGGTACGACGGGCCCCTACATGGTACTGCACGACGGAGCGCGACGCCGCCAGACCGTCACCTGCAACGTGAGCGGGCGAGACGTATCGTCGTTCACGACTCAGGCCAAGGCAACCATAGCCAAAGACGTCTCCTTCTCGCCGGGCACCTATCCCGAGTTCAGCGGCACCGCCCAGGCGCGGACTGAGGCGGTGCAGGAATTGTTCCTCCATTCCGGCATTGCCGCCGTCGGGATCGTCATCCTGCTCACCGTCGTCGTGGGCAATGTGCCCAACCTGTTGCTCATTCTCGTCAACTTGCCGTTCGCACTCGTCGGCGGTGTACTGGCCGTGGCCCTTACCACCCGATCCATCTCCGTCGGAGCGTTGGTGGGCTTCGTCACCCTATTCGGAATCACCACCCGGAACTCGATTATGATGATGTCGCATTACGAGCACTTGATGACCGTGGAGGGAATGACCTGGGGATTGCGCGCCGCCCTTCGCGGGGCCGCCGAGCGCCTGGTGCCCATTTTGATGACCGCTCTTGTCACCGGACTCGGACTTCTGCCGATCGCTATTGGCGCCGACGAGGCCGGGCGCGAGATCGAAGGACCGATGGCCGTCGTGATCCTCGGCGGACTGGCTACTTCGACTTTGTTGAACCTGCTGGTGTTGCCGACGCTGGCGCTTCGGTTCGCACGATTCCACGTGAAAGAGTCGTGATCATTCGTGTGGCGCCGCCGCCCTGGGGCGTGGACTCCTAGGACGTCAGCCCGCCCTAGTCGAATCATCAGGGTCGATTGCTTTGGCCCCATCCGGCCTTAGGCCCAATGCCTCGGCCACAGGATCGTATTCCACGGCGTGCACTTCCTCATGGTGGTCGGAGAATGGTTCGTCGTGCGGTTCGACGTGCGGATTGGCCTCGGGCGTCCGGCTGGAAAGAATCGTGCGGGCGAGGTCGATTCGTTCGATCACTGCGGCCATGTCCGCAACGCGCTCTTTCGGATCGGTCCGGCAGCAGTCGTCAATTAACCGCGTGAGGCAGGCCGGCAGGTCGGCCATCGTCGATTCGCGGATCTCCGACACTCGCCTTCCAACTAGGCTTGCGGAGTGCATGCTGACGGTTTGGTTCATCCCCGTTGCGATCGCTTTCCCCGTCACCACGCGGTGAAGCGTAGCACCCAACCCGAAGACGTCGGTCCGATGATCAAGCGTACCCCGGTTGACTTGTTCGGGGGCCATGTAGTCGATCGTGCCTTGCACACGCGGCTTGGCCTCATGAATTTTTGCACTTTGGCCCAGGTCGATGAGCTTCACCACCCCGTCCGTCGTCACCAGGATGTTGTTGGGTTTTAGGTCGGCGTGTACCCAACCGGTGATGTGCATAGCGTGAAGTCCGTGCGCCGTTTCGCGGAAGATGCGCAGGATCTCATCCATCGGACGGCGGAACTCCTTGTCGGACATGGGTTGGCCGTTGACGTATTCGAGGAACAAAATCGCCCCGCGCACGCGGAATCGCTCTCGCAACAACCGTAGTTCGTACACTTTGCGGATAACCTGATGATCGATCGTCGAGCCGATGGCGTATTCGGTCTTGAGGAGGTCGATGAAGCTCGCGTCCTCCGGTTTGACGATCTTGACAATCTTGACGGTGTAGTCCTGGCCCGTGCGCATGCACCGCGCGCGGAACACCCGCGATTGGGCCCCTACGCCCAATTTTTCAATGATGCGGTAATTTGGAATATCGACGGCCATGTGCTGCTCGTGTGCCGCCCGACCACCGCCGACGGAACGCCCGGCTCGCCCTCGCGCGCGTCGTGCGAATCGTTAAGCCCGACGGCGAATCTTCGGACTGCGGATTCCGCAGCGGCGTCCGATCTGTCCGCTTCGACAACTCCAAAAGTCCAACCAACACGCCCCCAATGGACGGATTTCGGCACTTAGGAGAGGAATGTGAGAGACGCGAAAAAGGATGGCGAGACCGATAATAGCAATAATATACGAATGCGCCCGTTGGCCGAATGAATCTCGCGTCTACCCTATCCTCCCCTGTTCCGCGCTAATCTATCGGAAGGCTGGTGTCGTGTCAAACAATTCTTTCCAAAACGAGCATGGCTTCTCTTTCTTATACCTCGACTTTAATGACCTAGCTGGCGAAGCAGTAGGCCACGAGCGCGAATGCAGTTACCGCCGCCTGGCAGGTCTAGCGGATTCGTGGCGGTGAGGACACACCGAAATACGCCTTGTATTATCGTGCTATCTTTGTAAATCGCCGTCCTCCTTGGCGGTAGGTGTTTCTGGTTGTAAAGAAAGCAGATTCCGAAAGATATGCCCATCAGGTACGTAAAAAGATTTCCGTCGATAATCGAGGTAAGTCTGAGGGATGTCACCGAAGGTGACCTGCCCGTCTTTTTCGAACAGCAACGAGACCCGGTCGCCAACGAAATGGCCGCCTTTCCGGCCAGGGACTGGGATGCATTCATGGCGCACTGGACCAAGATCATGGTCGACGAAACCAACACCATAATGACCATTCTTGCCGACGGGCGTGTGGCCGGAAATGTCGTGAGCTGGGAAAAATCCGCAGAACGATTAGTCGGATTCTGGATTGGAAGAGAGTATTGGGACATGGGCATTGCCACCCAAGCGCTTTCTGAGTTTCTAAGGCACGTCAAGGCGCGGCCACTTTATGCCTGGGTTGCCAAACACAATGTCGGCTCCATCCGGGTGTTGGAAAAATGTGGGTTCACGATTTCCACCGAGGACAAGGGGTCTTCTGACGCACCTGGCGAGAAGGTCGAAGAAGTCCTTCTGAAACTAGGCGAGAGCGAACGGACTTTCGGATCGAGGGCGCAAACATGACCGTTGCGCAGTTCCGCCGCATCGCCTTGAACATGCCGCAGGCTACGGAAGGCGCCCACATGGGCCATCCCGATTCCCGCGTAAAGGGAAAGATCTTTGCAACGCTGTTTCGTCGCGACGACGTCGAATGGGGCATGGTCAAGCTGAAGCCGGAACAGCAGCGTCGGTTCATCGAGGCCAATCCTGGGGCCTTCCTGCCGGTCAAGGGCGGGTGGGGGCGCCAGGGTTGCACCCAGGTGCGCCTCCAAGCCGTCGACAAAAAGACCCTTGCCACCCTTCGGAGCGCGATGTTCTCCGCTTGGCTCAACACGGCCCCCAAGCGCCTTATTGAAGAACTGGGCCACTCCGACAATGAGTGGTAGGATCTGGTTGATCGGAGCGAATGGGTCCTACCTGGCTTTCCCTCTTGTAGAATAACATTTGTACTTCCCGTTTTAACGTATCGGTTTCAAATGGGTTCGTTTTGCAAGTACATTTTTTTCTGAGTGTCACATGGTGGCACCCGTGAAAAGCGGCGCTAAGATGGCCTGCGGAATACGGGCTGGAACTGGTTAACAACGGAGCCATCAGCGTACTTTTTTGCATATCCTTTTGAGCGCCACGCGGCCCGGTTGCTTATCCGCTCTCCCGGCGCGCCGGGATTGCGACTCCAATCACGGTGCGAGGGGCACTCCACCTACTAATAACGCCACGGGTGATCGCTCGGAGGGACACGGGGGACCGATCAGGCCAAAAAATTTGACCGTCTCAAATTACGGACCGAATTACCGGATTACTGAATTACTCAGGCTTGCGGCGGCATGGGCCCCACCTTATACTGTTTCCGTCGCGACGGGACAAACTCAGAGTGGCTGCGACGGGCTTTCCTTTGGCAACAATAGGACCCATGCAGGACCGACGGTGCAACCAGGTTAGCGCACGGCGA
>Ga0137351_1000017_pt1 | contig 13448 bp, 13 predicted proteins | sample EasRivERMLT690_2_FD_104760 | JGI IMG/M metagenome (GOLD analysis project Ga0137351, IMG submission 104760) | Soil microbial communities from meander-bound floodplain in the East River, Colorado, USA - East River MetaG ERMLT690_2 | ecosystem: Environmental > Terrestrial > Soil > Floodplain ...
ATTCAGCTTTTCGACGTTTCTGCGTTTTTCCGCTACGGCTTCGACGCCGAGGCGTCGCGCTGGCGCAGTGCCGCGATGACCGCTTCGATGTCCCGCTCGCGCATCTGACGAAGGTCTTCGGGAAGTTCCGACCGACGAATCAACCACTCAAAGAAGTTGCCGCCCTCCAGCGGAATGGTCATCTTGGCCACATACGGGTCGGCGGTACTGGGCGCTGATCCGGTCGATTCGGCGGTCTTAGGGTCCGCCCCCCCCGTGTCGGGCCGATAGAACATTACGCCGTCCGGTCCCACCAAATACCCCAGCCCCGTATAGGCCGCGATGGTGTCCAGGACTTGCTCCACCGGCTGCTGTTGCACATTGAGCGAGAAGTGGCGTTGCATCTGCACCGGAAGCGTTGTCAACGCCCCCGGTTCCATGCGAACGGCCACGTTCACCGGCGCCCCCACCGCTTTCATCACGTCGAACAAGGGTCGGTTGTTCATCCGTAGCGAAATGGGCTGCTGCAGGCGGCGGCGCATCAGTTGTTCCAGCGTCGACCCCACGATCCACCGGTCCGATAGGCACCATCCCCATCCCAACCCTCCGCACGCAACGTTCATCACTTCGTCGCCCGGCCCCGCCCCTACGTTGCGGATCGCATCGGAGAGCATTCGCCACGCATCCGGAATGGGCAATTGAAATTGAACCCGGGTCTGCAGCTTTGCGAGGGCGCCGGGATCCAGACCCGGCTGAATCGCCGACAGTTCTGAAAGCGTCTCCAGCTCCGGCCAGGTCGGAGCGCGACCCAGGCAAAGGATTGCCTCCTTCGGAATCACGTCGACGCCTTCTCCGCGGACAACCCACGTCATACCCAGCGGTCCGAACAACCGCGTCAGACCGTCGCGAAGCGGAAGATTTGCGATATCGACCTTTTGGATCATGGCGTCCGGGCCCATCGGAACGAGCTGCATCACGTCAGCGCTCATCACGATCCGGACCCCGGTCTGCTCGGCGACCACCGCGATCGCATCGCCCAACTTGATGTTCTCAAGGGTGATTTTGGTTGGCTCGCTCAGCGCTTGTTCAATCAGACCTCTCGTGTCGAGGAACGGCCCTGCCCCCGCGGCCACAATCATCATCCAAACGTGTATCAGTGCCATCATGCTGATCCAACTCCTGCCTCTTCCGATTTGCGGATCGACTCTCAACTGCCGAACTCTCTCGACCGCTTACAACGGCGAGCTTTCTTCGCCTCCCGATCCCGTCGGCTCCACGCCAATCGTGGCGAAACCGATCGACGGCGGCTTCAGGAGCCTCGTCGCCACCTCGTCTGATTGCGCGAACGAGACCACGATACGCGACTCAACTTCTCGCTCGGTGACCTTTGCGCTCCACGAGGAAGGCCCGATCGCGACTCGGCAGATGGGCTCCCGCGCCGGGGTAAACCACGTCGTCACCGTTACGGCCAGCGCAATGGCCGCCGCAGCCGCCAACGGAACCCCCAGTCGCATCACCAATCGATAAGGCGTCGCCCGGCGGCCCTCGGAGCGAATCCTGGCCAAAACCCCTGGGGTGAGGTCGATAGACTCGATCCCCGCGCTTCGATCGCGCCAACGTCGAAGCAGGTCGTCCACCTTGCCCAATCGTTCATCGTCGGTGTTTCCCGCCAGCGCCGAAGTCAATGTTGCGTGATGTTGCCAATCCACTTCAACCGGCTTTAGTCCCCATTGTCGAATAAGTCGATCAACGGCTTCGAGCTTCGAGGCTTCCGAGCGGGACGATTCCGATTGCGAAAGGGCCTCGTCGAGTCGACGCCGCTCAAAAGCTGACAGGTCGCCGTCCAGACCGCGACTGATCAGGAACGCGAGATCATCCGGGTTGTTTGCGTCAGCAGTCATGGTCGAGAACCAATCTCACAGTTGCTCTGCGAGCATTTCCTTTAGCTTGTTGCGGGCTTGGAAGACGTTCCATTTCACCAACTCCACGCTGCACTCCAAAATGACGGCCACCTCTTTTTGCGGCAGGCCTTCAACGCTGAACAAGATCAACGCCAGCCGCTGCTTGTCCGGCAGCCTTTCGAGCGCGCGACTGACGGCGGCGTGCAGCTCATCGGACAACGGTCCTTCGGCATCCGCCGCCGCTCCGGCCAGCCGCTGCCGCGTCGTGGGCCGCCGGACCTCGGCCCCCACTTCCAGGGCGTCGTCGAGCGAGGTCGCTGCACGAGTCGCCCGCGACCGGCGGTAGTTGAGCGAGAGGTTGCTGACCACCCGCATCAGCCAGGCGCCGAATCGAGCGGGGTCGTCGAGCTGGGCGAGGTTGCGATAGGCCCGGACAAAGGCATCCTGGCTGACGTCAGCAGCGTCCGCGGCGTTTCCCAGAAGCCGATACGCCACCGAAACGGCTCGCCGCTGATGGCTCCGCACCAGGCTCCCGAACGCGGCGGAATCCCCCGCCTGCGCCCGCCGAACCAGGTCCACTTCGGACGACTTTGTCACTTCCAATTCGGTGTCCAAGTCGCTCGATTCCAAGGGGTTAGACACGACCCGCCTCTAACGGTTAGATTCTGCCCGGGTACCGCCCACCCCCCGGAGATGGGGCGGCGTCGGGGCGCTCGTCCGCCCGATATTGTGTAACAACCCCCGGTCCGTGTATATTAGCGGGTGGCAAAAACCGAGGTACTTTCCGAAGGGCGGCGTTTGTGGTAGCCTCCGGCGAGGACTGTAGACAGGTTTTTAGACGAAAGGAAGGTGTTTAATGATGAGGATTGGACTCCGGGGGCTTGCTTGTGCCGGCCTCAGTGTCTTTGTGGGGACGGCAGCGTGGTCGCAAACACCGGCCAAACCCGATGCGCCGAAGGCGGAACCGGGGGTCGCTGCTACCATCGGCGGCAAGCCCGTCACCATTCAAGAGCTGGACGCCAAAGCCTTGAAGAAGGACATGAAGCTGGCCCAATCTTTATATGACGCCCGTCGCGCGGCGCTGGACCAGGTCCTCATGGAGCGGCTGCTCGGCGAAGAAGCCGCGACTCAGAAGATCACCGTCGATGAGCTTATCAAAAAGAAGGTCGCCGAAAAAGCGAAACCCGTGACGGACGCCGACGTGGAGGCGTATTATAAGGCCAACAGTGCCCGGATGGGCGGCAAAACGATGGAGCAGGTTTCCGAACAAATCAAGAAACAGCTCACATCCCAGCAGGACAATGAGGCGCGAAGCAACCTTCTCACTCAACTCAGAGAGAAGGCTGACGTGAAGATCGCCCTCGATCCGCCGCGTGCCGACGTCGTTATCGCCGCCAACGATCCCTTCAAAGGCCCCAAGGACGCCAAGGTCACGATTGTCGAGTACTCCGAGTTTCAGTGACCGTTCTGCTCGCGGGTCGGTCCGACCCTCAAGCAGATTCAAGACACCTACGGCGACAAGGTCAAGATCGTTTGGCGGGACTTCGCCCTTCCCATGCACAATCGTGCCAAGCCAGCCGCCGAGGCCGCCCAATGCGCCAATGAACAGGGCAAGTTTTGGGAATTCCACGACAAAGTCTTCGCCAACCAGACGGCGATTTCCGATGACGATCTGAAGAAATACGCCACGGAGGTCGGTCTCAACGTAGATGCCTTTACGGCTTGTTACACCGCGGGCAAATTCCGGGCCGACGTCGAAAAGGACGCCGCGGAAGGTGCCAAGGTCGGAGTGACGGGTACGCCCGCGTTCTTCGTCAATGGGCGCTTCCTGTCTGGGGCTCAGCCGTTCGACGCGTTCAAGGCCATGATCGACGACGAGCTGAAGCGGTAGCGCCGGCTCGTTTCTAATACCTGACGATTCGCGTTGCCCCGGGTCACTCGGACCTGGGGCAACGCTGCTTATGGATAGAGCGTGCTCTGCTCGCCGCGGATTCAACGGCGGGCGTCGGTTTGCCCTGCGCGCTCTCGCACGAGAACGCCGATGAGCCTGTCCGAGAACTCCGATCTGCCTGAACCCGACGCCACCATCACGGTAAAGCCATCCACCACCGAGCACATCGGCACGATGGTCGGCCGGTACAAACTTCTCGAACAGATCGGCGAGGGGGGATTCGGCACCGTCTGGGCTGCCGAACAACGAGAGCCGGTCAAACGCCGCGTAGCCCTCAAGATCATCAAGCTGGGGATGGACACCAAGCAGGTCATCGCCCGCTTCGAGGTCGAGCGGCAAGCGCTGGCCATGATGGACCATCCCAACATCGCCCGCGTCCTCGACGCGGGGGTGACCGAGAGCGGCCGGCCCTTCTTCGTAATGGAGCTGGTCAAGGGCGTTCGCATCACCGAATATTGCGACAAGGAAAAACTGGCCACGACCCAGCGTCTGGAACTGTTCATCCAGGTCTGCAACGCCGTGCAGCACGCCCACCAAAAGGGCATCATCCATCGCGACATCAAGCCATCCAACATCCTGGTGAGGATCGACCCCTCCTCGCCCCCCCTTGGCAAGGGGGGGATTGGGGGCGTCCAGCCCAAGGTGATCGACTTCGGCATCGCCAAGGCCACCCATACTGAGTTGACCGAAAAAACGGTCTACACCGAACAAGGCCAGATGATCGGCACACCGGCGTACATGAGTCCCGAACAAGCGGAGATGAGCGGGCTGGACATCGACACGCGCAGCGACATCTACAGTCTGGGCGTCTTACTCTACGAGTTGCTCACCGGCACCACGCCGTTCGATCCCCACAAGCTCAGGTGCGCGGGCTACAACGAGATGGTCCGCATGATCCGCGAGGAGGAGCCGCAAAGACCCTCCACACGCCTGAGCACACTCCAATCCGAACCCGGAGCGCAAGCGACGGGCCAACCTCCCCCTTTGCAAAGGGGGGATCAAGGGGGGTCCGCATCAAAACCCAAAGCGCCATCGACGAGTCAAACCAACCGCCTCGCCCAACTTCGTCGCACTGACCCAAGGGGATTGATCCGCGAGCTGCGCGGCGACCTGGACTGGATTGTGATGAAGTGCCTGGAGAAGGACCGCACGCGGCGCTACGACACCGCCAATGGCCTGGCCATGGACATCGCACGGCACCTGGGCGACGAGCCGGTGGTCGCCCGTCCGCCTTCCCGAGGCTATCGGATGCGGAAGTTTGTCCGGCGGAACCGCATAGCCGTGCTTGGTGCCACTGCCGTGTCGGCAGTGTTGATCCTTGGCGTCATCGGAACGACCTGGGGATTACTGCGTTCGATGAAAGCGGAACGCCAACAGAGTCGCGAGCGCGAGCTTGCGGATCAAGCCCGTGTCGAGGCCGAGGGCGTGACCACGTTCCTCTCCGACATGCTCGCGGCCGTCGACCCGGGGCAATCCGGCAAGGACGTCTCCGTGCGCCAGGTGCTCGACCAAGCGTCGAAGACCATCAGCGAGAAGTTCACCAACAATCCATTGGTTGAGGCTCGCTTGCGATCAACGATCGGCAAAAGCTATTTCGGGCTGGGTTTATACGACGAAGCGGAACGGCACCTGCCGGTCGCGGTCGAGATGTATCGCCGCTTGTTGAGTGAAGAGCACGTCGAGACGATCCGATCCATGAATGCGCTCGCTCTCCTGTACTCTCGCGAGGGACGCTTGGACGAAGCCTTGGTGCTGAACGAGCGGACGGTGGAGCAAGCCCGCAATGCTCTTGGAGAGGAAAACTCGGAAACGCTGACGGCGCTGAATCGTAAGGCCGCCCTCATGTCGGACACTGGACGCTGGGAGGGACTGCTCACTCTCCAGAAGAATACCCTGGAGCAGCGGCGGCGGACCCTCGGCGACGAACACCCGGATACGCTGAAGTCCATGCACAACGTAGCTTACACTTACTTTATTACAGGGCGCATGAATGAATCGGTGACTTTGTTGGAGCAAACCGATGCAATCCAGCGGCGCGTACTGGGCGACGAACATCCGGATAGGCTGGTGATGATGAGAGTGTTGGCGGAAACATATTTCTCACTCGGCCATAGCCAGGAGGCGGTGACTCTGCAGGAGCGCGTTCTGGCCACGTCCCACCGCGTTTATGGTGAGGAGCCGCCGCAGATGCTTTTCGACCTGACTGGCCTTGCCCTATTCTATGCGGAACTTGATCGCTTCGCTGAAGCCTACAAGCTGTTTGAACAGGTGTTGGCGAGGTCCCCGCGCGTTTTCGGCGAGCAGAGCGAGCGCACGGCGGCCGTGTTGGATTTCTACGCCTGGACCCTGCTGAGCTCCGGACCGGAAGAACGAAGAAACGAGCACGCAACGGAAGCACTAGGCCTCGCGGAACGAGCCTGCGCGCTAATAGGAAAAGGCGCCGCCGTAAGTTGGTATTACTTCAATACACTCGCCCTGGCCCAGCATCTGACGGGGGATACAGAAAAGGCCATCGAGACGCAGAAAAGGGCCCTCGCGCTCATGTCGGAAGAGGCAGCTTTACGCTGGGAATATGAAGGGCGCCTGGCTACGTACTACCGCAGCGCGGGGCGTGTGGACGACGCCGCCCGCCTCGCCCGGCAGCGTCTTGAGACCCTGCGTCGCCTCCTCGATCGCGGGGGGGAAACCCCGAAGGTTCTGAACGAGTACGCCTGGGACCTATTGACCATCGAGGCGCCGGACCTGCGTGAGCCGGCGACGGCCCTTCCTCTCGCGGAGCGGGCCTGCGCCCTGGCGGAGGAGCGCGGTACCTATGGGCGCTGGAACTACCTCGACACGCTGGCCCTGGCCCAGCACATGACCGGCGACACGGCCAAAGCGATCGAGACTCAGAAACGGGCGCTGGATCTGATCCCGCCGGAGTATCATCAGCAGCACAAGGAGCAGGAGCAGCGCCTGGCCGAGTACGAAGCGGCCCTGAATCTGAAACATCCTTAAACTTCTTGGTACTGCATGCGTGTTATTACCGATATCGTCTCCAGCCGACAGGCCATTCGAGAGTCCCAACGCGCTGGCGAAACCGTTGGCTTGGTTCCCACCATGGGCGCTCTTCACGAGGGGCACATATCCCTGATTCGGGCGGCGAAAGCGCGGTGTACGCACGTGGCCGTGACCATCTTCGTCAACCCCACTCAGTTCGGGCCGTCGGAGGATTTCACGGCCTATCCCCGCCCCCTCGAAGCCGACCTTCGTGCCTGTGAATCCGCCGGCGTGGAGCTCGTCTTTACGCCTAACGTCGAGACGATGTATCCGTTGGGCAATAAGACGACCGTGCACGTGAGCGGCCTGACCGAGGTTCTCTGCGGCCCGCTACGACCGGGCCATTTCGACGGGGTGGCCACCGTCGTCGCCAAGCTCTTTCACATTCTCCCCGCCGACATCGCGTTTTTCGGCGAAAAAGACTACCAACAGCTTGCCGTCATCCGGCAGATGGTTCGAGACCTCAACTTTCCCATCGAGATAATCGGCTGTCCGACGGTGCGCGAGCCCGACGGCATGGCTTTGTCCAGCCGAAACGCCTATCTGACCGCGGCACAACGTACCCAGGCTGCATGCCTGAGCCGCGCCCTATTCCACGCCGTCGAGCGGATCCGAGGAGGCCGCTGCAATTTGGCCGCAATCACCAAGGGAATCCGCGAAGAGATTGCTGCCGCCGGGCCGGCCCACATCGAATACGTCGAAATCGTGGACGCCAACACGCTGGAACTGCTTTCGACCGTGGATCGCCCCGCCCGCATCTGCCTGGCGGTGCGAATCGGCTCCTGTCGTTTGATCGACAACGTCGGCGTAGACGCGCCCCAGACGCACGGTTAAGCTACCCTCGTGTCGTCGTGGTAATCCGTGCCTCAAGCGCAAGCGCGGGGTCCTACAGGCCGGTCGCTGGCGCTCCCGGTTCGGATGGAACGCTCTTGAATGTAGCTTAACAAAATGCATCCCGAACTCTTCACTCTCCCCGGCGGGTTCAACGTCAAGACCTACGGCTTTTGCCTGATGATCGGGTTTTTGAGCGCCGTCTGGCTGGCGATGCGTCGCGCCGCACGGGTCAAGGCCGATCCCGATCGCGTGCTCGACATGTCCTTCCTTTGCCTGCTTTTCGGCGTTGGCGGGGCAAGAGCGTTCTACGTCATCCACTATTGGACGCCGCAGTTCGCGGACGCCCCCAACAAATTCCTCGCTGTGATCGACATCACGGAAGGCGGGCTCGAATTCCTCGGTGGATTCATCGGGGCGACCATCGCCACGGTCGGCTATTGTTTTCTGAGGAAGCAATCCCTTCGCCTCTACCTTGATATCATGGCCCCCGGCGCGATGTGGGGTTTGGCCTTCGGAAGGCTGGGTTGCTTCTTCAATGGTTGTTGTTTCGGCGGAGTCTGTGAGATGCCGCAGACCCACGAAGCCCGTTACGAGTGGGCCGTCCGCTTCCCTTTCGCCAGCCCGGCCCATTGGAAAGAATGGTCGGAGCGTCAGGTAACCGTCCCCGCGGAACTCATCACTACGTCCAAAGAAGCTCTCAAGCCCTGGCTGGTGCCGGACTCGTTGTTATCCATGCCCGTGGAAAAACGTCAGGGGATGGTCCGCAAACTTCAGGACCTGAAGGACGCATGGGACCGAGCCAAAGCCGACGCGCCGGATTCTCCGGAAACCGTGAAGCTCAAGGCTGCGATAGAAGCGGCCGTCGAGAAGAACAAAGCTCACGAAAGAGAGTTGCACTCGCTGTTCAATGCCCAGAAGTTTCCCTCGCGGGTCGAGCCCAGCCGCAAAACTTCAGTCTCCGAGTTGGAGCAATTGGCCTCGAAATATCCGTCGCTTGCCGTCCACCCCACCCAGCTCTACGCCTCGATCAGCGCGCTTTTGCTATCCGCGTTCCTTTCGGCGCTCTTTTACGTCCGCAAGCGGCACGGGGTAGTGATCGTCATGTTGCTGGTTCTCTACCCCATCCAGCGAACCATCGAGGAGTTGATTCGGGTGGACAATCCTCACGACGTGGGCGGCCTGACGATTTCGCAGTTCATTGGCCTAGTGCTGTTTCTTTTCGGCGTCGCCGCTCTCATCTTCTTGTATAAGAAGCTTCCGGAACGGTCACCCTATGCCGTCGCCGTTGAGCCACGGAAGTAACTTTTTCTCAATCTCAGATATAAAATTGCAGTAACTCTTAGTAATAGTTGCTTTTTCTGTAACTCGGGGCACGATGAGCGCCTCCACGTTTGCCCGGTCCAGTGCATTCCCGTAGATTCCGAGGTCGATTCACCGTTCGTCCTTGGACCCGGCGTTTCCGGGCAGTCCAACGTGACGAGTTCGGGGCCTTGAGGGAGCTTTATGTCAACAGGTACGTCCAGGACAACTGACGATCGGATTAAGGTCATTATTCTCGGTGCCGCGGGGCGAGATTTCCACGATTTCAACACGTTTTGGCGCACACGTCCCCGCTACGAGGTCAAGGCCTTCACCGCCGCGCAGATTCCGGATATCGAGGGACGCACCTACCCCGCGGAGCTTTGCGGCGAGCGCTACCCCAACGGCATTCCCATTGAGCCGGAGGAAAAACTGGTCGAGCTGATCCATCGGTATGGCATCGACCAAGTGGCGATGGCTTATTCCGACCTTTCGCATGAAGAGGTCATGCACAAGGCCGCCATCGTCAACGCCGCCGGCGCCGACTTCCGCATCATGGGCCATAAACACACCATGATCTCTTCCAAGAAGCCGGTCATCGCCGTCTGCGCCGTCCGCACCGGCTGCGGCAAGAGCCAAACTTCACGGGCGGTCACCGTCATCCTCAAGGGGATGGGCAAGCGCGTGGCCGCCGTGCGCCACCCCATGCCCTACGGCGACCTCACCAAGCAGATTTGCCAACGATTCGCAACACTGGAGGACCTCGACCTGCACCACTGCACCATCGAGGAGCGAGAGGAATACGAACCGCACCTTCAAGCGGGCAACGTGGTATTCGCGGGAATCGACTACGAACGCATTCTGCGTGAGGCCGAGAAAGAGGCCGACGTCATCCTCTGGGACGGCGGCAACAACGATATGTCCTTCTACCGCCCCAACCTCTACATCGTCGTCGCCGACCCGCACCGCGCCGGACACGAAGTGCGTTACTACCCCGGTGAGACCAACGCCCGCATGGCCGACGTCGTGCTCATCAACAAGACCGGCACCGCGGACCCGGAGGATGTGAAGACCGTCGAACGCAACATCAAGCGCATCAACCCCAACGCCAAGATCATCCGCGCCAAATCGCCGGTGAGCGTTGAGAATGCGGCCTCCATCAAGGGCAAGCGCGTGTTGGTGGTGGAGGACGGCCCGACGTTGACGCATGGTGGTATGAAGTTCGGCGCAGGCCACATCGCGGCCAAGAACAACGGCGCCGCCGTCATCGTCGACCCGCGGCCTTACGCCGTCGGCACGATCAAAAAGACTTTCGAGAAATACCCCCACGTCACCGAAGTCCTGCCCGCCATGGGCTACGGCAAAAAGCAGATGAAGGAACTGGAGTCCACCATCAACGCCGCCGACTGCGACCTGGTGTTGATCGGCACTCCCATCGACTTAGGTCGCCTGCTGAAAATCAACAAACCCGCTCTCCGCGTGACCTATGATCTGGACCAGCCCTCGATCAACGCTCTGAAAACCGAAATCGAACGGGTGCTGAAGTAGAATTGGGCGGCAGAGTGTACGGTGCACTTCAATGCACCCCTTGGATTGGATGGTTTGAAAAGGTGCATCAACATGCACCCTGCGGAACTGGAAGCCAAGTGCGCAATGATTGATCACGGGAATCTTCTGCCCGGTCGAGTTGAGCGGTTGTCTGGACCAACACCAACGGAGGTCGTATTCGAAGTTCCGCTCTCCGAGCAGGTCAAGTATGCGCAGGATTGGCTCCGTGGAATGTGCGATGAGGAACCCGAACTCTGGGCGCTCGCTCACACGGTAAACGGTTATCGCCGGGCAGGAGATGCTGGCGAAGCTAGCAACAAGTGGGTCGAGGCGCGTCTTCCGAAGCTCCAAAGAAAAGAAACGGCGGCACAGTTTCCGACGCAGGAATTGCTCGATCTATTGTTTCTCTTCTGCCGCAAGGAACGATTCTGCGAAGGCACACTTGAGTCGCTCAACGCCGAAATCGACACGATTCGATCAGTCCTCCGCGATCGCGCGACGGCCCTAAAAAGGAACCAGGACAGCCGATAGCGTCTTGGGGGACCTCGCTGGCCGGGTCTAATACACGGTCTTGCTACTCAAATTTGGCTTCGCTTGGGTTCGTTTGCGAGGTGCTCCGTCCTCACTTCGGAGGGTCGGCTAGGTATGTCGATGGGGCGATTAGGCCTTGGTGATTCGCGTGCCGATGCGGCCCGCGACGGCGTCGACGGCGCGGTGCAAGGGGCCGATAATGACCGACGCATCGCCGTTGCGCGAGGCTTGGAGGAAGTTGATCGCCCCCTGGATTTTGGGGCCCATCGACCCGGCGGGGAACTGACCCTCATCCATGAATCGCTGGGCCTGTACCAGCGTCATGCTTTCAAGCGTTCGCTGACTCGGCTTGCCGAAGTCGATGCTCACGCGATCGACGTTGGTGAGGATCATCATCATGTGGGCGTCGAGCTCGGCGGCGATGAGCGCGCTGGCGAGATCCTTGTCGATCACCGCCCGAACCCCGCGCAGACCGTGGACGGGGTCCTGAACGACGGGAACGCCGCCACCGCCGCAGACGACGACGAGGTCGCCGGCCGCCACGCAACGACGAATAGTCTTGATCTCCATGATGTGGCGGGGAATGGGCGATGCCACCACGCGACGAAACTTGCCAGGCGAATCTTCCTTGATAGCCCACCCTTCGCTGCGGGCGAAGCGCTCAGCGTCCTCCTTGGGCAATGCCCGTCCGATGGGCTTGGTCGGGTTGCGGAAGGACGGGTCGTCGCCGTCCACGCGCACGGTGGTGACAATCGCCGTCACCATCCGATCGTACCCGCGGGCGTTGAGTTCATTGGTCAGCGCCTGCGCAATCATGTACCCCATGCCGCCTTGCACGTGGGCGACGGCCACTTCCATCGGCAGGGGGTAGATGGCCCCGGCGGCGGCTTCGTTGCGCAAGAGGAAATTCCCGATCTGCGGCCCGTTCCCGTGGGTAATGACCAGGTGTTGCCCCTGTTCGATCAAGTCGGCGAGGGCCTTGGCCGTCGCTCGCGAATTGTCGAATTGCTGGTCGACGTTGCCTTCTTCCTGGGGACGGGAAATGGCGTTTCCGCCCAAGGCGACGACGATGAGTGAACGATGCTCCATGATGACCCCGGACTCAACAATCGGCTTGGAAGCGTATGCTTCCTATGTCGAAGATTTCTATTATAGGCCGTCATCAATTCGACCGGACCTCAGCCTAGCTATCGACCGTCCGACCGGTCGTCATGCAGTTGACACACGATCCCGACGTGCGATTATGGTTGGGAGTTCAGGTTCCGGCGGTCCGGCTAAATGATGAGAGGGAGGTATTTCAAGTTGAAAACATTATGTATCGGGGTAGTTTGTTCGGGCGTCGGTGTGGCCGCGTTGGCTCAGGACTCGGCCAAGAAACCTGCGGCCGACGAGTCCACGGCCAAGTCCATCTATGAATTCACCGTTAACGACATCGACGGCAAGGAAGTCTCGCTCGCTAAATACAAGGGCGATGTGTGCTTGATCGTCAACGTCGCGAGTTTGTGAGGGCTCACCGACAAGACGTACTCCGGTCTGGAGTCGATGTTCCAAAAGTACAAGGACAAGGGCTTCAAGGTCCTGGCGTTCCCGGCCAACAACTTCGGGAACCAGGAGCCGGGCAGCAACACCGAAATCAAGACGTTTTGCACGGGCAAAAAGGTGACGTTCGACCTGTTCGCCAAGTTGTCGGTGAAGGGCGAGGACCAATGCCCGCTGTACCGCTACCTTACAAAGCACGCAGACAAGGCCATCGCCGGCGACGTGCTATGGAACTTCCAGAAGTACCTCGTGGGCCGCGATGGCACGGTCCTCGCCAAATGGGGCCCCAAGACCATGCCCGACGACAAGGCCATCGTCGAAACCGTCGAAAAAGCCCTCGCCATTGAGCGGCCCAAGGGCGGGTAATGAAATTCACCAAGATGCACGGGCTAGGCAACGACTACGTCTACGTGAACGGCTTCACGGAGCACGTTGCCGAACCGTCGAAACTATCGCGCATCATTTCCGACCGGCACACGGGGATCGGTAGCGACGGTTTGATCCTGATTCAACCGTCGAAGATCGCCGATGTGCGCATGGAGATGTATAACGCCGACGGATCGCGGGGGGGTATGTGCGGCAACGGAATACGCTGTGTGGCCAAATATGCCGTGGAACACAGATTGGCGAAAGCTTCGTCACTTCATATCGAGACCGATGCGGGAATCAAGCTGGCCGAGTGCGAACTCGTAGAAAGCAAGGTGCGATCCGTGCGGATCGATATGGGCGTACCCGAACTGACGGCGCGAAAGATTCCAGCCACCATCGCCGCTGACCGCGTCGTCGACCATCCCCTTCGAGTCGGCGGGACCGAATACCGCGTCACC
>Ga0137351_1000019_pt1 | contig 13090 bp, 23 predicted proteins | sample EasRivERMLT690_2_FD_104760 | JGI IMG/M metagenome (GOLD analysis project Ga0137351, IMG submission 104760) | Soil microbial communities from meander-bound floodplain in the East River, Colorado, USA - East River MetaG ERMLT690_2 | ecosystem: Environmental > Terrestrial > Soil > Floodplain ...
ATGTGACTACCTGTGAGTAGCGTAGTCAAGTGCTTTTTTAAGTCTAGGGTTTATGGGGACTTTGACAGGTCTAGCGCGTGGCAGGCGCTCGCTCAAAATGAGCAAGCAGCGTATTGCGAGGAGGAAAGTGGGGTTCATGGGGCTACCATGATGAGTTGGGATCCGATGGCTTCCATTTGGGGCGGCATTTCCTCTGGGAGCACTTGGAGGGCGACGAGTCCGCCTTTGGTGTGGCCGACTGGACTCCAACCAGCCTTTCTGTAGCACCTGCCTGGATCGCGTTTGCGGCGGGTCTTTGTGGTGTCCACGAAGGAGACCATGCCGAGTGGGGGCGGTTCACCCCAAAAGGCGCGAGTGGCTGCGACAGCTTCGCGGATGAGTTCGCTGGAGAGGTGTGTGGACTCGTTTCTAAAGCAGGAACAGACCCAGGCCCCGGCCCAGGCGTGCTTGACGTACTCGGCGAAGGGCCAGGAGGAGACCCAAAGGGCGTCGGCCTCTTCGGTGAGGAGTACGAGGCATCTGCCTGGAGGCACGAATTGAGGGGAGCCTGGTTTTTGGCGATTGTAGTGACGATCCGCTAGTGGCAGGGCTCTGGGATCAGCCCGATGGGACAGATGCCATCTCATGAGGGGGGTGTGCGGTGCCATTTTAGGTCGTAGTACCAGTATCGGTAGAGTCCGAGCCTGGCGGTGGGTGTCCCTTCTGGAGCTTCTTCGAGTCGGGCGAGGGCTTTGGCCTGCTTTTTCACGTCTTTTTGGGTGAGAGGTGAGAGTTTGGGCCGGATGTAGGAGTTTTCTCTGGCGATGAGGCTCATTTGTGAGCCAGGGCTACTTTGAGGGAGTCAGCAAGGGAGTGGATGGAGAGGAAGATGGAGTCGGAGACCGCTTGGTATGCGGCGGTGATGCGGGCGACTTCGGCGGGGGTAGGGTTGGGGTGGACTTGGGCCAGTTCGGAGCCCTTTGAGGGTTGGAGGGCGCACAGAACGGTGGTGGAGTCAGTTCCCAGGGGGAAGGATTGTGAGATGGTGACTTGTGGTGGACTGTTGGGGTTTTGGATGATGAATACGCCTGGGGTGTCTGGTATTTGGAAGCGGATTTTGGCTGGGGCAGTCTTTGAGCCGAGGTATTTGACTAGTTCGATGCCATTCCAGAAAAGGAATGCTCCGATGACTGAGTAGAGGAGTGGCGTTTTCAGCCTGCCGATGAGGCTCATGGATTGACTGAGACTGGTGCGCCCAGCAGTCCGAACACGACTTTTACGGCCAGGAGGATGATGACGACGGTCACCAGCACGTTGATGACTTTCAAGATGGGCGGGTGGATGTGCGGAGCGGCGATGGAATTGAGCGCCCACAGGATTACACCTACGCAGATGAGCCAGTAAATCAGGTTCCAGGGCATGATTACTCCTTATTTGGGGCAGGTTGCTTGAAGCGGAAGGACTCCAGTTCGGCGTCAGAGTAGGGACAATGGTCAGGGTTGGGGATGTCGGCCATAAGGGGCGGCAGTTTGGTCTCGAACATCTCGCAGCAATCAGCGATTCGTTCTAGCTCCAATGCGATGATGCACAGGGCCTGGACCGTGCATTGCCGGCCCTCATATCCCTTGCGGATGAACCGAAGTAGCTCTTCCCTGTGTTCGGGGGTCATTTTGGGGGTGCCTTTTGGTACTGAGCCTTCCGCTTCAGGTGATCGGCGTAGGAGAGCAGCGGTGGTGACTCGGAGCCGTAGTTCGTGGAGCTAAAGTGCTTGTCCGGGTCCAAATCCTTGCCCTCCAGCCACTCTTTCTGGGAGCGCGAGGCGTAAGCTGCGTCGATCTCTGACTGAGTTAGACGACGAGCATGGACGGTGCCAAGCCCTTCGTTAGGAAGAGGTCCGTCCGGGATGGGCTTTCCTCGAAACCAGAACTTATTTGACGAACGCGAAGCGGATGTTGACATTCTCTATCCTCCAGGTCCAGAATCTTAGCACGAGGTGAGAGGTGCGGGGAAGGGTGGTTCGTAAAAAGCCGCTAGTTCCTGAAGGAGCCCTTGAACTGGTTAAGTTCATAGGAGGGCCACTGCATGGCCGCCTCCTGGAAATCAGGGCCACCGGCCCTATGCTCTCCGTAGCCTACGCGGAGTACCCGCCCTGCCGGTACCACAGGAACGGGAACGTGGCTGTGTTTGTCGGCGATATGGATGAGAGGCCCCAGCCCGAGGGAGAGACTGGTGGGGCATAGCGATGGGTTTTGGAATGAGGTTCCACCGCCCGAGATCCTTACATACAAGCTGCGCTTCAACTGTCTGAAATGCCAAAAGGAAACTGAGCTTCGCACAAGCCAGATGTTTTGCGCATATTGCGGGCACGAGTATAGAATCACCCTGGAATTGTGGACACCGCTCGAGAAGCCAGACGGTGCATGAAGTGGCTGACGCCTTCTTCTGGATGGCTCTAGGCGCTGGGTGTGTCGGGGCCTGTTGGGTGGCGGTACGGATTTGGAGGGATGAGTGGTAGACTTGCAAGGCTTCACAACGGACTTGGTGGGTGGTCGCTTTGACGGGGAGACCGTGCCCTACACAGGTGGAAGCTCGATCCGGCTTCTCGTCACTGGCATCGACGGGACCTCCTTCGAAGAGATCTACGAGATCATCGACATCGACCATGCCCGAAAGAAGGCCGTAGGCTGCCACGTCGAGACGATCCAGGGGTGAAGAAGCCCAAGATCGTCAATCACTACGGCGATACCCTCTCGGAGAATCTGCGTATGCTGCGCAAGAACAAGGGCTGGAGCCGAGACGAGCTGGCCCGACGCGCTGGAATCTCCGGGATCACCATCGTCAATCTGGAGGAGGACGGCGGCGCGCGCGTCGATACCGTGCAGAAGATCGCCAAGGCGCTAGGGGTCGTTACCTCAGAGCTTCTCGGCGAGGTGCGCACGCCGCTAACGCCCCGCGAGACCCAGATGGTGGTCATCTACCGGAAGTTGAACGTCAAGATGCGCCGAGCCTTCATGTACGTCGGTATGGCCATGGCTGGCGAGGTGGAAGAGGACGAGGAGCCGATGAGGAAATCCGCCGACTGGGATCGCCCCACGGTCAATCGGGATCCCGTCAAGGAAATGAACGATCGTGCGGCGGCCCGCGGCGAAAAGAGACCAGACCTTGACAGACTTGCCGAACTTGGGGTTGAATTAGGTCGAGAGCCAAGGCCAGATGCGAAGAGTCTGTATCCTGGACCTGAGGTTCACGCGAGAATCGAACCACTTATGAACGAGGTACTAGGCGATGCCTGAACTGCCCGATGGAGTCGGAACCGGCAAAAGCTCCCCCTACGGGGACAAGTCCGGCGTTTCCGCATTCGAGAACAAGACGGTCTCCGCTGGCGACAACGGAACCAACAAGTCCCATCCCTCGCCCCAGAACACCCATGTGGAACTGGGCGGGACGTTGAAGCCTGGGGACAAGTACGGTTCGCGGTAATGAGACCCGAAGTGCTTGAAGACATGGAAAGATCGGCAATGTTTCGCGCCAGGTTGGTGATTGAGCGCAACCAGCGCCATTCGGATCTCTCCAATAATGACAATGCTGGGGTCTGTTCCTGGCTCGAAGAGATCAATCGGAATCTCTTGGCACTTCTTTCGGAAATGGAGAACAAGCGTTGATCGAAAAGAAGAAAGGCCCGAAAAAGCCTAAGCGGCCACGGCCGGGCGACGACTACTAGAAGTAGGGGCTGCCATCTCCATGGGGGTAGGTGGTGGCCCCGAATATGGGAAGAGGAGGAGTGGTGCCAATTTTTCAGGGTCCGTACACCCACAAGTCCAACTGGCCGGACACCGAAAGCATCCTCCACAACCAGGCCAAGGTCCACAGGGCCAGGACTGAACTCAATGCCGCCATCGAAGCCTTCGAGGTAGATGTGGAGGCGTTTAATTCAGTTTCCATGGCCAATCTCTTAACAGCACTCCGGTCTATTAAGACCATCTTGGACGAGGGCCGGGAATGACCTACTTCCTCGCGGGCATCTTTGGTGGTTTAGGTGTCGGGATCGTTCTCGGCTTCATCTTAGGTGCCCGCGCGCAACGCCAATTAGGGCTGATCTTCAAACTTGAAGCAGCCAAGGCCCGCCAACGCGAGGAAGCAGCGCCCGAATACTACGACGAGATCATCATGAAGGGCACCGAACACCCCGTAGGACCCGTCCCTCCAAGGCCAGGTGAAGTCGCTGCACTTCGCCGCCAGGCCAGAAACCCGCTTGGATGGATGAAGAACTCTCTCAAGAGGAACTAGATGAGACCCAAGAAGCGAAAGCTCAGTTGGGAAGAGTCGATGAAAAAGAACGCGACTATGATGTCCGATGGATTCATGCGCGATCTTTTCCGACCCAATCCTCTGATGAGAATGCTCAAGGGAGAGGTGACGCTTGAGCGAGTCCGCCCCAAGCGATCTTTCCGTTGAGGAACTAGACGCAGCCTTCGAGGCACACTGTGCCTGGTACGAAGAGAACCTGCGGATCATCAACAAGCACTCCAAAATCGTCCCCTTGAAGTTCAACCGCATCCAGCTCGTTCTGGAGCGGTACAAGTGGGAATGCCGCCGAGTCAACAAACCCTGCTGGATGCTGATTCTAAAGGCCCGAAAAGAGGGTGTCTCCACCTGGGCTGAGGCTACGATCTTCCGGGACAACCGGGAGATCGAAAACCGCATGGCCTTGGTCATCGCCCACGACGACGACGCCACCGGAATCATCTTCGGAATGACCAAGTTCTACCACGAGTGGTTCCCCGACGCGATCCCACTCAAAAAGTCCAACGCCAGGGAGCTTCACTTTGAGGACACTAATGCTCTGTTTCGTGTGCGCACTGCCGGTGGTGCTGGCAGTGTTGGGCGCGGAGGCACTTACCAAGCGGTACACCTCTCCGAAGTGGATAAATGGCCGTACCCAGAAGCACTTTACCAAGCGGTAATGCAGACCTTCCCTGACACCGGGGACATCCTGGTCATCGCCGAGAGTACAGCCGACGGCCCCATGCTCATGATGAACCAGCTCTGGGATCCTGCAGTCGAGGGACGCTCAGAGTATTTCCCGTTCTTCTTCCCGTGGTGGGCGGACGAGGACTACGTTCGGGAGATTTCCTTCGAGGATCTTGAGAAGTACGCCCCGCGCGACTGGAAAACCCAGAACAAGCTGAAACTCCAATACGCGCAAGCGCGCGACAAAAAGAAAGAGGAACGATATGGGCTGGGACAAGGTGGCCTCTACGGACGAGGGATTCTATCCGATCCAGAATCCCGACTCACCGGAGTCGATAGCGAAGGACGTGCAGAGACAGATCTCGATCCAAAGGCAGGAAGCGGAGTCCCGCCTGGCGAGACAAGCGGAGAGAGCAACGGAAGCGAAGTCACTCCAGGAAATCTGGGGTCAGAAGGGCTTCCAGCAGGGGACAGTGTTCACCGTCTTGATTCCGAAATCGCACCTCGAAGAATTAGCTTCGCAATCCGGGAGCTTAATCGAATGTCAGGGGATGTTCGATCTAAGGGAACTCCCTGGCGCACCAAACTTCCCCCGGATCGTGGCTCTCCAGAAGAGGGATGGGACACTGGAGCCCTTATCCACTACTACGGTAGCCCAGTGGATCCTCTCGAAGACATCAACTCCGAACTCCCAGGACTCTTTCGAGAGTCGATGACCCCATACGAGACCGGGCTGTGTGAGGAATACGACCTCACCCTAGAGCAGGTGAACTGGCTCCGGTACGTGCGGGAGACCAAGTGCAACGGCGACGAGACGGTGCGGCGGCGTGAGTACCCTTCCCGGGCAGAGGAAGCGTTCGAGGCGTCCGGTCAAGACATCCTTGACCCCCTAACCCTCGCGAAATGGGCCAAAGACGCCAAAGACACGCCGCCGCTCCTTAAAGGCACCTTCAAGCTCCACCCCGGTGACCTCATGGGCGACAAGCCGGGCATCGAGTGGAGGGACGATCCCACCGGAAAGATCGAGATTTACGAGCATCCCAAGCCAAAAGAGCGGTATGTGGCCTTCTTGGACCCCTCGACGGGCGTTTCCGGCTCGGATTGGCAGGTCTGCTTCGTCATGAACGTCGAAAGTGGCGACCAGGCGGCCGAATTTCGAGCCACCATGGACCCCCACGAGGCCGTAGACCAGGTAGAAGCCCTTTGCATCCACTACAACGTCAAGAAACTGGCTATCGAGTGTACTGGCGGGTATGGATCACCATTCATAAAGCATATGATCGACCGAAAATCAGTCCCACTGTACGAAACCAAGGCGTGGCACAAGTGGACCCAGCAGTATCTGAACAAACCTGGTTGGGATACGAACACCAAGACTCGTCCTTTGATGGTTTCCGAGTCCAAAGAGGCTGTCAGGAAGGGCCGCTGTAAGATCAAGAGCGAGGTGACGATACGAGAGTGCCGTACTTTGTATGAAAGCCCAACTGGGAAGGTCGAAGCGCGACCTCCGAACAAGGACGACGGCTGGATGGCCTATGCGGGCTGTCTAATTTTACGAAATGAGGAGATTTCCGGCGAAAAACGACAACAAGAGACCGATCGCAAGTCAAAATCCATCGTAAGACACTTAAACCAGCTTGACAGGACGTTACAAAAGTCCGCAACATTAAAGAATCTGATCGGTCGGACGAAGTTGAAGAAGAAAATCATCGGGACCAGACCGACCGTTCAGCCTGACAAGCGAAGGAGCTGGATCGGATGAAGTGCTCTTGGTGTGGATTTGATCTGATCTATGATTTGACGGGGGTCTGCGCAAATTGCCAGCACTACCCTCATCCGTATCTAATTGCTGGCAAAGTCTAATGCCTACATACTCTTACGAGTGCTTGAGGTCGGGTGGAGGCTGTGGGCAGACTTGGAAAGACCTAAAGTCCATCTCCGGCCGATACCACGTCATGTGTGCCAACTGCTCCACAGACGGCTTCGAGACCTTCATTCACCCGGAAACGGGTGTTTTGCTGCATAAGGTCGAAATCAACCTGCCCGACACCATCCAAGTCATGAAGTCGCTGACTTCCTTGGATGGCAACATGGGCGACGGCATCCCCATGCCCTCCCTTGGACCGAACGTCGTGGTCCGCTCCCGCCAGGACATGAAAGACGCTCTACGCCGTGCTCGTGACGAGTACTACAAGGCGACCGACGGCGAGCACGTCTCCCATGTCCCGACCGAGCAGCCCGATGGGTCTTTCGTTATGGAGAAAGTCACCCAGCAACGACAGGGTGTGGACATCGGAGAGATCGTCCCGGTCGCTGACTTGGCCGATCACTTGAACCCGCCTGAGGACAAGAAGACGGGGCAGTTCTACCAGGAAGTGGCGTTAGAGAGTCGTCGCCAGAAGGGCGAGGTCTCTGAGCACACTGAGCCTGACATCTTCACCAAGCGCGTGGACACCCCTGACCCCGCAGGCGAGCTGGTCAATCCCTTCAAGAAGAAACCTGGCCGACCCACCAAGGCTAAGGTGAAGTGACCATCTCTATTGCCGAGAAGGTGCCGGGCTTCCAGAGAACCGCAGGTCTCTTCACACTTCCCACGGAGACCAAAGTTGCCAAGATCACCGAGCCGGAGACGCAGATTGTCCAGTTCTGCGAACAGTTGTTCCAGTCTGCTCGGTACTATCGGGACACTTCCCTGGGGATGTTGGATCGCTGGCAGTCATATCGGTCGTGGTTCTTGCATTCAGGTATGTCTAATCTCTCGGGCAACCTCTCCACTACCTATGTCAACCTCATCTACGAAAAGATCGAAAAGCTCACCGCAGACTTAACTGCCGAGCGCCCTGAGATCGCCTTCTCGCCTCACACTGCTCAAGACATCCTCATGACTGAACTGCTCAATTCTGCCGTCCCGTTCATCTGGGAAGCGCAGGACATGCAGTCCAAGTATTTCCGCACCATCAAGTCCTCGTTGCTCTACGGGACTTGGTATTGGAAGGTGATCCATGACCCTCAGTACAAGAAAATGGGCGGCATCGAAAAGATCCAAGAGATTCCGGCCTGGTTCATCTACCCAGCACCCTACGCAGTGGACATGGACACCTGCCCCTGGGTCATCGAGATTTCCATCCGCACAGTTGGCGAGATTGAGGCGGACTACGGCGTTCAGGTTGATCCTGAAATTGGTATTTCTCAATTCATGCCGCCTATCGAAGAGGATCTAAAACAGACCCTTCCGATCCGCGAAGTGCAAACCGCGGCAGGCCCGCAGGGCTCCGGCCAAGCAGGGGGCCAGGTTGTACCGGCGATCCCCGAGAGCTATTTGTCCACGTACGGGCGACCTGGCCTAGTCGTGCAGAAAGAGTTGTGGATCAGGGACGGCACCACCGAACCGCAGTTCTGGTTCGACAACGAGAAAGACGTGCCGCAGTTGATGTATTCCAAGACGCTCAAGTACCCAGGAGGTCGTGTCATCTCTTGGGCGAATGGGCGTCTTCTCTACGATCGCGAGAATGTGTACCGCGATCAGAAGTTCCCCTACGTCAAGTTCACCGACGTAGTGATCCCGGAGTTCTGGTACGGGATGGGTGAGGTGGAGCCGCTGATAAACTTGCAGTTACTCCATGATGACACGCATGAGATCATCAAGCAGATCCACCTCTTCACGGCGCTGGGTCGTCTTGTGGTCGACACTTCTACGGGACTTGAAGAGGACCGGATGGGCAACGAGCCCGGCGAAATCTGGTTTGTCAACCCGGGCACCGCAGACCGGGTGAAATGGCTCTCAGGGAGTGCCGTTCCGCCCGAGCTGTACAACTACTTAGGTCTACTGGAGAAGTCTTCGGATCTGGTTACAGGATCCCACGATGTCACGAGAGGCATCAACCCAACGGGCGTTACCGCTGCACGCGCCCTGGCCACCCTCCACAACGCAGCGTCGGTGCGCATTCGTGCGCGCCTAAACGATGTGGAGACTGCTTTGAAGCACACTGCCAAACTGATTGCCTCTCGTATTCAACAGTTCTGGCCCTCCTCGATGAACCTGCGAATCGTGGGTTCGGAGAGATCCCAAGCCCTAGAGGCGACGGAGACGAGGTTCCAGGACTTCTTCCTTACCCCGGAGGACCGCGAAGCGACCTTCCAGGTGAAGGTGGCGGCCATGGGGAACTCCGACGCCGTGCGCGAGGCCGAGCTTCAGAAGATGGTCATGCTCTTTACTCAGGGCATGGTCTCGCCGGAGACGTTCATTGAGTCCATGGGGCTTCAGGCCGAGGAGAAGATCCTCGCTGAACTGCCTATGTTGATGGCTATGCGTAACGTGCCTCCTCCAGGTGGAGTGCAGGCACCAACGCCTTCCGGTGCGCCACAAGGGCCGCCCAAGAAGGAAGAGCAGAAGAAGTAACTGGGAGGTGGGGTGGTGAAGAGGTTCTTGAGTGGTTTCGCGGCAGCGTGTCTGCTTCTTCTGCTCACTGCTGGAGGCTGGTCCTCCAAGCAAATGCTGACTGGCGAGTACAAGACCATTCAGCAAATCGACGATCTGGATGTGGTGTTCTTCCCGCGCAAGTTCTCCTCCTCGGCGGGGGCCAGAGAAGTTCACGATGCCGATTCGGCGTCGGCTGTGACCTATGCCTCCATTGCTCGAAAGACAGGGACCGGCCTTGGCCAGTTCGTCTTTCACTCGCGCGCCTATCCGGCTCATGCCGAGACGGTGTTTGTGGGGGACATCTCCTACCAATTCTCTGCCGGTGGGTATGGCCTTGATTCCATCACAGTCGTGAACTTGGATGGATCGACATTCCAGGTGGAGGGAGCGAAGTGAGAAAAGCACTTCTTGCCCTTCTCCTTCTTGCCTCCCCAGCCTACGCCGAGTTTGAGGGCGGCGGTGGAGGTGGTGGATCGAGCATTCCCGGCATCTCATCCAACGTGAATGGCGAGTACCCGCACTCGGGCACGGTCATCATCTGGATCGACGACGGACTTCGCTGGACGATCAACGATGTGGACAAGGCGGGTCACTCTACCTCTCCAGAGGGGTGGAACTCGCTTATGGAAATCTTCCAGGGCATCAACGAGGACTCTTCTCTCGCAGGCACTCCTTGGGAGATGGAGTTCGTTCTTGGGGTCAACATCTACGGCTCTGACGCGGATGCTATTCCAGGCAATGGTTTGCAGGGCTACAACGGACAAGTCGGCAATGCGGTGCCCGATACGTCGCAGAGCATGTTCGACACCGAATTGGTCACGCTTTCCAACTCAGGTGTTGCAGAGATTGCGCTGCACGGTGCCAATGCGCAGCCTATGGATCCGTATGGTTCGATTGGCGCTACTCCTGGAGTTACTGCTCCTTGGGGACTTCCTGGCTCCAATCTCACGACTTCGACTGAGGGCATGATCGTTGATGGTTACAAGGCCCTGCACGACACGATCGGCATTGATCCGGTCTACTCGTACATGACCAATGGCCATCGCATTGATCACCTGGGCACGAACTTCATGGCTTCCTACTTTCGCAACTGCCGCGCAGGATGGATTCACAACACCGGAACTTCGGAATACCCATCGGATGCCGGAGCGACCAACTCTAGCAACATCGACAAGGGCGTTACGCTCCAGTTCACCCGTGGCAATTACGACTTGATGGCCAACTGGTGGCATGGCTACGACGGCGGGGACAACATGATCCGCTCGTTCTTGCCGTTCACGCCAGCCAATCGGATGTGGTTTGGGCATTGCAACCCGCCCAACAACTCCAACGTCGCACTCACCAACATTGCTGAGTGGAAGTACATCTTCTCGCAGATTGCGGAGTCCAAGGGGACGATCATCATTACGCTGCACGACCAGAACTGCAATCCACCGTCCACTCCGGCCAATACCAGCGTTGCTGTGACGACCGACAACGAGGGCACGGTCATCTCTCCGGCCAATCCATTGGAGGGGATTGAGATCGTCTTCCGTGCTGCGGCGCACTACGCCTGCAACGGACTCTACAACCGCATGTCTCAGCCCAAGCTCCAGGTCATCGGCATGGACAAGGCCATGAACAAGCGGGCGTCTGTTGCTCACTTGGGTGGGGTGATCAACTACATCGACAACTTCAAGATGGAAGCGGACACAGCTTCGTACATGCAAGCCGGTGACGCTGGTGCGGACAAGCCTTGGGGCTACCCGTCAGCCTTCGCCTACGACACTGGTGATGCGCGCAACCGTGATGTATGGGCGGATTCACTGTGGACCTATCGAGATCCTGCCACGGCGGACGATGCCGGGGACAACTTCTTCGGCTACTTCAATGCGACGGGTGTGATTTCATCGGCCATCACCAACGTGCAGGACTTCAAGCCTCTGCCGATTGTGGTGAACGTGATCCCCGGCTCCATTGCGCGGATCTCCTGCTATGCGAACGCTTCGCATCTACCTGATGCTGGACCGACCGACTCGCTCTCGTCGGCGTTCATCGACATCAAGGTCACACCATTCTCGCACTACGAGGCGGATCGCTCGGATACGACCAACTCTTGGCTTGGCATCATCGCCGCCTCTCCGAACTACTACAAGGTCACTGACGATCTTGACGGACCCACAGGGACGACCAATGCGTATGCCGCAGCTAGAGTTCAGGGACGGTTTCACTCACGAGACGAAAACGCCAACCTTCGCGCTGCTGGGTACACATCTGGAAACTGGTATTTGACTGGAACGAATACTGACGATAAGTCCATGCGCTGGCGTCCATTTTGGACTGAAGTGGAAGTCCCGCCCGAGACAGAGTTCTTGTACATCGAGTTCATTCCAAGTCGCCAAACTGGAGCCGGTACTTATGCGGCTGGCTTTGCCTTGGCGACAGCGTGTACGACCCAGATCGCCGGTATCGAAGTTCAAGGAATCCCGAGGTAACTGAAATGGCTCTTGAAGCAGGAACTCAGCAACCGGGAATCCAATCACCCGGCCAGCCTGGTGTACCAGGCAACATCGGCACGACTCGTCCCGCTGGAGCACAGGCGGCTAAGCAACTGATGCGCCTTATGGGGCAGGGCATGATCATCATGGGGAATGAGTTGCAGAAGGATCGTCCTGATCCAGCGGTGCTGGCTCGGGGCAGTGCCATGATCTCGCAAGCAGACCAGGCCAAGCGAGGGATGATTCAGTCCCAGCCTCAGCCTGGAGTAACCAATTTGGCTCCCTCTACAGGCGCGCCTCGACCTGTGGATGGGACGATGGACCCACTCACTCACCAAGGCGGTGGGGGAATGGGGCAAGGTCCAAGTCCATTCGGGGCTGAACTAGGAAGGTAGGAGCAACCCGCTATGTCGGACTCCATGTTGAGTGCAGGCCAACCCGTCTACCCGCAGGAGAAGCCATCCGGTCCCAGCGGAGAAGGTGCGGCACAGGTCGCAGCGGAAACTCCCGCCGCAGTCTCGCAGGCAATCGAGATTGACGGGAAGCAATTCACGCCAGACCAGATTCGAGAAGCGATCCAGGGAAACATGCGTCAGCGGGATTACACCCAAAAGACGCAGGCCGTATCGGAGCGGGAGAAGTCCGTCGCTCAGGAACGGCGTGAGTTGGAGGCGGAGTGGGAAAAGTTGCAGGCCGACAAGGCCCGCCTTATGGCATCGTCTTCCAATGTGGAGACCGATCCCTTCTCGGCATTGTCCGAGGAGAATCCCGCACTCGCCAACGCTCTACGGACCCTGGACCAACGACAACAAAAAGTCGAACGGGCGTTCGATGAGCAAGAGCGGGAAAGAATGCAGCAAAAGGCTCGTGCCCAGCTTAACGCTGATTACGAGAACGTGCTGTCCCAGGTCGAGTCGCAATCGAGGCCACTGTTCAATCGCGACGAAGTGCGAACCTTCATGATCGAGAACAACCTGGCTCCCAATCAGGTGAATCTTGCCTACTCGGCTCTCTACGGAGGGAAGTTGGGTGAGAAGTACGGGGAGCAGCAGGCCATTGCCAGGGGTGCCAGTGCGCAGCCTTACATGGGTGCGGGACAGACGAGAGTCTCCCCAACCTTTACCGGGCCGCATGATCTCCCTGGAGGGCCAAAGATCGAAGGCATGTCGTGGGCGAATGTGGCGAAGTTGGCGGCGAATGACCCGGAGATCCCTCGCTAGCGAATTGAGCGTGCCGTCTAAAG
>Ga0137351_1000022_pt1 | contig 12138 bp, 21 predicted proteins | sample EasRivERMLT690_2_FD_104760 | JGI IMG/M metagenome (GOLD analysis project Ga0137351, IMG submission 104760) | Soil microbial communities from meander-bound floodplain in the East River, Colorado, USA - East River MetaG ERMLT690_2 | ecosystem: Environmental > Terrestrial > Soil > Floodplain ...
CACATCGACATCGGCGCGCCACATGTGGCCCTGCACCTTCTCTGGTGGCAGGTCTACATTGGTTGGATGCGAGAATCGACCGAGGCAGATCAGACGGCGGCGTTGACGATGATCGACCAGGAGGGAGCATGAGCCCCCTGCGGGAAATCCTGGAAGCGCACGCGCGCGCCCCCGTCAACTACATGAAGAAGTACGGGGAGGCGGTGCGCGGACTGTGTGCGGCGTTAGGTGCTGGCGTCGTAGCAATTCAGCCAATGCGGGCCGATCTCGATGATGAGGTTGAGCGACGTGTTAACGCCATGCCGCTACCACCGACGGCGCTCGCCGAGCTGCGGCGACGTGCTATCGGTGCGCCGCCAATCAAACCGCCGTCGCCACCACCCAATGAGACGATGACGGGGAATGGAGGGTAGAATGACCGAGGCCATCCAACTCACGATCACGAGCGACGGGACGCCGAACAACACCGTCATTGCGGACCAGCATGGTCGCAGGATCGACAACGTCGTCGCTCTTCGCTGGGAGATGAAAGACCCGAAGAATCTAGCGACATGCACGCTCGTACTCGACACGATTTTCTTTAAGTTCGACGTCAAGGCGCGGGATGGTACGGTGTTTCTGCGACCGTACCCATGGTGGCAGCGCATGCTGGCGCGCTGGAAGCAGCGCAGGGTGAGTCGCGAGTGGCAGCGCAAGAACATGAAGAGGGCGCACGGGTGACCCCATTCCGCCGCCGGGTCGCGCTCACCCTCTTTCGCGGCGGGTTCACCATGCGCAGCATCGCGCGGTTCTTGCGGGTAACGTATCTCGAGGTGCAGGACGTGGTCAGAAAGGCAATGCGATGACGACGAAAAAGTGGCCCACCGAGGAGTTCGAGCATGCTGGGTTCCGCTGTGTGCTCACTATGAACCCTCACATGGGCACGCCCTGCGGTTACGTTGGCCTACCAAGGGACCATCCGTGGGCAAAGGACGACGACATTGAGCCCGACGTTCACGGCGGTTCCTATTCGCGCAGACATCCAGGGCGGCGCGGATCTCTTGTGGATCGGGTTTGATATGGGTCACGCGGAAGACTTCAATCTGGACTTGATGCTTGCGCTCACTAGATCGGGCATGGACATGGCACCAGCAAACCGTCGCGATTTTGATGATGTGCGAGCGGAAACGCAGCGACTAGCCGAACAGGCGAGGAGCGCCGCATGACGATCCCGGAAAGAGACGCGGTCCTCTGGGAATTGCTCGTGCGATCCGACGAGGGCATGTCGCGGCAGGACACATACAACGCGGTCATGGAGCGCGTGGTGGCGCGGGAGAAGGCTGTGCGCGTCGAGGCCAGGCTTAAGGCGCTTGAAGATGCGATTGAGGCATGCGACCTCGCTGTCGACGAGATTATCGATGAAATCGCCGATCGCGCAGAGGCTGCCAGTTATCGGATTCGCGAGCTGATCGAAAAGGAGCGCGCCACAGGGGCACAAGCTCGAGATCGCAGACAGCGAGGACGTGCCCGACTGGCCGGAGGAACGTGAATGAGCTGCCCGAAGTGTGGTGACAAGTACGTATGGCAGCCGCCAGCGCTAGAACCGTACTGGAGCCTGGACACGGATCCGCATACGCGGATCAAGTTCTGCCCGTTCTGCGGGTGGAACCTGGCGAAGGATGTCGCGAAGGACGTCGTACCACTGGCGCTCACCCCCGCAGACAATGAGTACCTTGCGCAACGGAAGCGCGCGCAGGAAGAGGCCATCGCGGCTTTTGGCGTGCCGCCGTCCGTGATGGATGACGTGCACTTGCGCAGAGAGAAGCCGCGTCACATTTCCGACAACATGGTGTTCGCCGGCCCGCCGCTCAAATGGACGCGCTCGATGCCGACCGAGCCGGGGATCTACTGGATGCATGCCGATGGCCTGACTCCGTTTATGCGATTGATTGAGGTTCTGCACGTAGTCTGGGGCAGCGGCTACGAGGGATTGGCTGTTATGGTCGTGGACAGCGGACAGACCGAGCAAGCTTGGCCGCTTGGGCGACTGAGCGAGATAGACCGGTGTTGGTACGGCCCGCTGCCGATCGAGAAGCCCGAGCCGCCGAAGGAGGAAGGCTGACCATGAAGTGGACGCGCGAGAAGCCAACCGAGCCGGGGCTGTACTGGGGAATCCGCCAGGACGATGGTTACATGATGGTCATTCACATTTGCCGGCACGCAAAAGGATGGCTCTGGGTGGATTACGCCAACGACCAATCGGTGCACGACTGGGAATGGTTCTACGGCCCGTTGCCGATCGAGAAACCCGAGCCGCCGAAGGAGGACGCATGATCACCAAGGATCGAGCCATCGAGATTTACTGCCTTATCACATCGGGCAAGATCCACGACGATAGCTGTGAGTCGCGCATCGTCGATCGTTACAAGCACCTTGATGTGATTCAGCGCGGGGGTGTTGCCGAGTCGTTATGGGATGACGGCGCGTTTACGCTCGGCATTGAGTACGGTGTGCTGATGGCGTTGGTCGAGTTGTTCGAGATCAGGCGCGAGGACATCATAGTAAGAGGTGACACATGAAGGAAAAATGGACAGTCGAAATCGAGGTTGACGTGGATACCAGCTCAAGCAAATGGGATCACGTCGACGGTAAGCATCTCTTCGAGATTGAGAACAACGAGCAGTTTGTCATCAGCGGTGCCGAGGATGGTCTTCACCGGCACGCTCTCATGATCTGTGAGAAGCTGCTTGACTGGAAGCTGGTCAAGCGGGAGATCGTTGGGGAGATCGCAGCGCCGACAACGCTTGATCTACTGAACCAGGCGGAGAAGAAGCCGGCGAAGGCCAAGCTGAAGCAGCTGATTACCATCGAGGCATTCAAGAAGAAGGTCAAGGTCAAGGCCAAGGCGTTGCCGCCGCCGAAGGCCAAGCCGCGCAAGGCAAAGCGCAAGAGCAGGTGGTAGGTTTGGGCAGCGGTCGCGAGACGCTAAAACAACACGTACGAGCTTGTTTCCTGGCTTGTCGCCAGGTCCGGCCGCTGCTCATTCTCTCCACGCATAAAAAGAGGCATGCCCGGAATCCCAGCGGGTGCTCGTTGCCGCTAGTTTCCCGAGCATGCCAGCATGCCAGCCGAAAACTCTCCTTACGCGTTTGCGCCAGTGTGCTTGCTGGCGCCTGCCGGTGCGTGCTTCGCCTTGGGCGGCAGCTCAGCGCCCTCTGCCCATTCATCGACCTGCACGGTCGCTTGCTCGCGTGTGAGCCCATAACAGTCGATGATTTTCGACACGAGCATGTTCCGATCACCGGCACAAGCCTCAATGGACGGATCCACAATCCGCGGCCAGCGGTGCTTGATGGACTTGTGGAGGTCGGTCCAGTTGTGTTCGATTGATTCCCATTCCATTGTTTTCATTCCTTAAACAGACGTCTAGACGTTTGAACGCATGCTTGCGCTCGAACGCGCGGCATCATACCAAACCGATCCGCCACGCGCATACATCCCTTCACGTCGCTACGTGTTTCGACCGCGAAACCCAGTTGAATTCTTAGGGTTGTGCGCTGCCTGATACGGCGGGGCAACATTTGCGGATTGAGACGTTTTACTAGCTTTTTCCTTTGTTCGCTGATTCTGTGTTTTGATATACCGCGGCCATGGGCGACGAACAGCAATACCTGGAAGCGCCGAAACTCATTGGCGACTCAGAATACTCTGAGGCGTGGCACCGCCGCCGCCTAGTATCGCAAGGCGGCGACTGGCAAATACTGGTAAAGGCGCTCCGCAGCGGCGACCGAATATCCAGAGAGGGCATCGTCCACGCGGTCAATGCGCTCGTGGCCGAACTTCAGGACAGCGAGGAAGTCACAAGGTCGACGATCCGGGACAACCAAAAGCTACGCGGCGCGCTCAGGGAAATCGTCAAGCTCGATACGCACGTCAGCGCAAGCTTTCGCGCCAACCTGAAAACAGCGCGCCGGTTAGCACTGATCGCGCTCGGCGAAACCCCAAGAGAGCATCCAGAACAAGAAGCCGAAGCTCCTGATAAAGCGCATTTTCAGAAACAGCCGATTGCCCGCGCGTATCGATCGGCGGTTAAGGAGCCGGAACCAGAGACGAAAGAGCGGGAAGAAGCGTGATCCGAGACGACAACAACCCGTTCGCAGGCGAAGGCCCGCTCGATCTTGCTTGCTATTATTGCGGAATTAGCGCCGGGGAGGCGTTCGCAACCGTGACGAAAGAGGCCAATAACGCTGTTGCCTTTGCCGCCTCTGTTGATCCATGGAGTAAGGAGGTCTTTGCTTGCGGTGAGTGCGCTAGAAAGCATGGGGTAACACTGCGCCACGGAACGATGGCGCAGTGGCGAAACAGGGGATGCGAGCACAAGCTGTAAAAGGGAGGCACTCATGGGCGGCGTGCAGTGCGAAATCTCTACCTGGGTCACGTGGAATAGAGAGGGCCACGAGTGCGCGGCGATGCAGTTCGATCTTGCTCGAGTTCTTCCGTATGTTCCGATGCCTGGCTCAAACGTTCTCGTGAATGTTCGAGGGACACATGGTCACGTTGACAGGTCTCTCGAGGTCGTGTCGGTTGATTTCCGTCTCACCGATGGAATCACCGAGATTTGTCTAGGCCCAGTTCGGGCAACGTCTGAAACCGATTTTTACGCCCTGGTAGCTGAGCTAAAAGACCACGGGTGGAAGGAGGAAATGATCCATGTCTGAGACGACATCTGCCGGTGTTTCGGGTGAGGTAGTCAAGCGCGTGCGCGAGCGCAAGAAGGCAACGGAAGTTACTGCGATTGCGCGGACGATCAAGATTCTTGATGACCTTGATCCAATCCCGCGCAAGCGTGTGGTGGCCTATTTGATCCTGCGTTTTGCAGAGAATCCGGCTCAGCCTACGGCCGGCACTGGTGAGGAAGCCTACCATTGATGTTCATGAAAACGTTTTCTCAATCGGCTAATGGGTTGGCGCTCTTCGCGCTGACCCTCATTCCCTTTCTTTCGTTTAGTTCGGCGCGCGCACAGGATCCGCCCACGACGGCGCGGCCCATTATTCCGACTCCGACTCCAATTCCGATACCGGAGCCGGCACCGCCGCCAGTAGTGAGTAACGCGCCGGATCATCGGATCACGGTCAAGTTCACGATCAACGAGCGCGGCTGGAAGAAATTGGCCACGCCGATCGTGGCGACGTTCGATTCGGCGGCGCCTGGCACGCACCTGTTTTCACAGGACTACTTTCTTGCTGGTCACGCGCCACAGGATGCGACGGGACATATCTGGCGGTCGTTCCTTCAGCCGATGTCATTCAACGAGCCGGAGCGCACGTTAAGAATCACGTGGTGGCACTACAAATATGCCGACGGCTCGTGGTGGATTGCTGGCGCCGTGCTCAATGACTCGATCGAGGCGCCGCTGCCTCGCATGCGCGGGATTATGGAGGTTAATCTCTGCGACCTTGACGGCAAGGTGCGCGAGTCCTTCCCGTCAGGCGTCTGCACGATCGCGTTGCAAGAAGGCTTCTCGTTCTCGTTCGGTACTCCTGGGCGGTTTTTGAATTACGGTGCGGCGAAATACTTCATCAACAATTTCGGCGAAGCCGGCGGGGTGCTGCCGCCTGATCGACTCTGGCAACCGCAAACCGCGCCCGATCGCATCGGCGGGAATGGCCCATGGCAGGCGCAATGGACCCCGCGCAGAATCGACATCAAAAAGACAGACGGCAGCTGGGTTTATCCGAGGTATTGGGCTACGGATGATCCGAGAAATCCGCCGATCGGCGCGACAATTGGCGATATTGAAGTACCCGACCTTTATAACGATCAAACCCACGCTCATCATAGAGAAGTTTTCCGCTCGCCATTTGAGACGGGCTGGCAGGCTTACGAGAGATCTGGAAACAGTGCAGGCGCCAAGACTGTGTTTCGCGCGCTGTATCAATGGTCGGCGCGCCAGGTGGGCTGCTGGAGCCCCAAACTCGGCCCACCGTACTGGATCCCCGGCAGGCCCGCCTACCTGAATGGTCTAGACGGCTGGATGCCTGACGCTGGTGTCCGATACAAGCTGACAGCAACCGATGTTGCCGCGCTCAAGCCGTGGATCGGCCACGAGGGGAGAGTCGAGATCACGAAAGGCAATCTCTATCAATTTCCCGAATGTTTCGGCCAAGATTGGGGCAAGCCCCTCTCAGAGAACGCGATCTCCCCGCTCGAGCTTTCAGGCGGCCGGTACTCTGGCGGCTACTCCGATACGCAAGCATGGGATCTCGAGCACGGCGGCAGCGAGAACCTGACTGCTGCCGCGATTCTGCTGGGTGATCCGACGGCGATGATGCACTTGCATCATTGGATCGAGGAATACAAAACCAACGGCATCGTCAAGCACTCCTCGCGCGCATCCGGCTGGATGATCGTGATCCCGCTCAACGGCTGGCTGTCCTTCAAGGACAAGCCGGCGTTCAGGCTGGATGCCGAGAGCTATCTCGACTACGCGCGGTCTGTTGCTCAGTGGGTCTGGCAAGCGCGCCTTGACGAGACGGCATACCGTGGACTACTCGGCAGAAACTACGGCGCGCGCGATCTCTCCATACCCGAGGAGGACACCGGCGGCTTTGAGGGTGCATTCGGCAGCGCCATCGCCTTGAACGCGTTTTGCATGGGTGCGCAGGTGGATCCCGACCCGAGCGCGCGAGGCCTCTGGCTCGACCTGGTCGAATACACCGCGCTCTTGTTCACGCAGCCGGGAATCATCCAGCGGTCAAGCGCGACGTTCAAGGGTGGTGTGCTGGACTCATGGAACCTGTTCGGCCCGAAGTCCGAGGTGGACATGCCCGGCAAGACCATTGACGAACGGCTGCGCGCGAACAGCGGGAACTACACCGGCGTCGACTGGCTTGCAGACCAAGGGTGGTCCGGGCCCGCACTGTCCAAGGCCGCGCGCGTGCTGAAGGCGGCGGGGCGTGCGAGCTGGCAAGTGGTCGATGCACTGGCCAAAGAGATTCGCGGCTATCAATCGCTCGAGGTCTACAACGGGATTTCGTTCCTGTCGCCGAAGGGCTCGGACGGTTGGGCAATGTACTTTGAGCAGGCGAGCGCCTATGGCTGGCCGAAGTGAAAAGGAATCACACATGGCAATAGAACCGGCGGACCTAACTGGCTGGGGTCCATCCACGCCAACAGGGGGTTTGTGTGAGAGGTTCCGTGTCACGCGTCCGCCGGTTCTTTCCATCGTCGTCCTGCTTCTGTCGATCGCCTTCCCTCTGCCAGGCTGTTTCTCCACGGGTGGGAAAGAGCCTGATCCACAAGAGACGGCGCTCCTGGCAGCAGGCCAGCTTGAGCTAGTTGGCACTGACCTCGATGCAATCGGCGCGGCATTCCCGGATGATTCCAAGGCTACGCTCATCATCACCAGCGCCAAGCTCGTGGTAACGACGATTGCCGCGCAGGCAAAGGCCTACGGAAACGGCGATTCGACCGGCGCGAAATTCGAGACCGCAATCGCTGCGGCGCATGCGGCGCTCGATCAGATCATTGCTCAGGACGTTGGTAACAAGGCCCGCGGCGAAAAGATCCGCGTGGCGTTGTTGGTGGCTCAGCTCGTGCTTCACCATGCGCTGCCGTTAGTTCAAGCCGGCCGGGTCAAGTAACTATCCCAAGAAGGAGGCCTCTCAAGAAGGAGGAGCAAGCAAAGGTGCCCTGCAATGGCAATCAGGCTTGTCCTTCTCCTCGCGTTGGCGCTCATTGCGCCAGCGGCGAGCGCGACCCTCTACGCTTTTCGCGTGAGCAACTGGCACGAGCCAGCAATCGGATACATCGACAGTTCTTTCGGCCGCGGGGCTGGACTCGGAGCGCTGTATCTCGGTGGGTACCGATTTCCTTTGACCGCATACGACTGGTGGCGACAAGGCGGGCCACTGAGCGACGGGAATCATTGCTGTTTGATTATCCATCCTTACGGCCCGTGGATCGTCGGCACGATGCAGTGGAAAGGCACGCGCGGGCGGATTGATTTTCTGTCGGCCGATTGGGTGTGGTGGGAGATCAAGGCGGACGTTGAGATTGCGATCGACGATCAGAAAAGGCGGATGTAAGGCGCGGCCGGTATGGCAACTGTTCAGTGTTTTATTCTTTTTGAACCGGGACAACCCCGTTTGAAGAAGACTAGGGCGTAGGGCCTGGATAGAAGCGCGCTGGCCGCGCTTTTGTTATGAGAGCCTAGTGTTATGGGAATCAAAGGCGGCGAGCAGCAGTTCTTGCCATACTCGAGCGGCATGCCGACGAGCGAGGCCGCTGCCGAGAGCATGGTCTCAGTAGCTGAGAGCCAGCGCGTTGCGGTGTTTGCCAGCATTGAGAAGTCAAGAGAGAACGGCCGAATCTGTGATGAGATCGAGGTGCTGCTTGATCTCGCGCACCAGTCATGTAGCGCGCGTATCTGGGATCTCGCTGGTAAGAATCGAAAGAGCAATCGGCCTGCGAAGATCGCAGACAGCGGCCGCGAGCGGCTGACGCGCAAAGGACGGCGTGCGGTTGTGTGGGTCACGCTCGACTTTGCGCCGGCTGTGAAAGAAGAGCCTGGTGGCGGCGACGCTGATCAGGCCAAGGCGAAGGAGGAGAGTGCGAGTGAGGATACGCTATCTGACACTCCTGTTCGAGGTTGGTGCGATTGAACGGCATGCCCATGTCCCCAGTCACTTTCCGTGGTGAAACGCGCACTATTGTGCAATGGGCTGCAATTGTTGGCCTTGGATATCAGACGATTCGCCAGCGGCTACTGCGCGGATATACAGTTAGGCGTGCACTCAATCCAAAATTATACAACGTGTCACAACGGCTGCCGAGAAATGTGCTGTCCAAAGTCGCCGGTCACGGTGGAAGATGGCTCGTTGCGTGTCGTGGCAAATGTTGTCAACGATCGTTTATTATCGAATCTCGCCAACGTCGTCGCCGGGCTTGGCGCCTATGTCGCTCATGTCGTGCGAAGCTGACACATCTTAGAAGATTTTTGAATACTCGTCCAACCAACGCGATTAGATGGGAGTGGATCAGGGCATATGGCGAAAAGCGCAGATGGAATGTGACACACCGACGCCGATGGATTGTGAGGTGCACTGCTTGCGGTGGTCCACATCCGCACGATAAGGATAACCAGAGGTGCAAGAAATGTAAGGTATGGCTTGACCCGGAAGACAGAGCATTTTTCCGCAGGATCACGCATGGCGCATCATGGCAAGAGCTAATGAGAGAGTCAATGACAGTAGCGCGCATGGCCGCCGGAAGGAATCGACTTAGATACGGCCCTCACCTAGAGAGGCGCCTGCAATGTCGTTCTGCATTCTTACAAAAAGAACTGGCTCAATACATTTCTAGGCACAAGAAAGCAGAAGGAGGAACACAACATGAGGCGCAAACCAGACACGGGACAGCCTGATCAAGCCGTAGAAGCTACCAGCGAAATCGATCGCTTTCAAGCGAGCGCTGGTGTTATGGAGCGATCGATCACTGGGCCCTGAAACCATTTGTGGCACCAGCTGATATCATGAACAAGGTAAGGCCATGTTTGGCTTTTCATGGTCGTCCGTATTACCTAACACGTGAAATTAAAAGAGCCATCCTACCATCTGTCTTGCGCTGCAAGGCATGCCGCAAGCATTTGAGAAACGAGCGCTTGCGCGACCGTTTTGGTGATTATTGTTCTGGGCGTTGTTTCAGTCCAACTCTTTACGAGCATATAAAGGAGGAGCGGCAATGTCGAACACTAAGGGTGTGCAAAAGGCAACTGAAGGCATTTCGGAAGTTTCTAAAGAGCAACAACCAAGAAGTCTTCCAATCGCTGCCGGCGGGATTCGAACCTCTGAAGACTTCGCATCAATGATGTCAGCTCTGATGAGCGATGTCATCGAGGGGCGAGTTACTCCAGGCGTTAGCAATGCTGCGGTCAATGCAGGTGGCAAGTTGCTTAAGATTGTTGAGCTTCAACTGAAGTATGGGACTTCGCCACCAGGAACCGACCGAAAGACGCTTTTGCTCTGCGGCGAGAAGAGTCAAGCTCAAACGAAAAGAAATGCGTAACCAGGGCTGAGGCCTATGGCGGTGCGACCTGAAATGCCTCGGCGGCTTTTTTCAGCCGTTGCATGTAACCGCGGTTTCGCTTGGCTGCCATTTCGGACAACCTGTAACGATGAGCCGGAAACACTTCCGCCACGTCGAGGATTCCAAGGTCGCAGAGCTTGCGTGTGAAATGGCGGCTCGTTCGCTTGGCGATATCGGATGCAACGGCAAGCTCTTGGCTCGTCGTCCAAGTCTGGCCAGCGCGCATGACGGCGTGAAAGAATCGGACCTCGTGGATGGAGACTTCGCTTTTTTCCATAGTGGTGCCACTATGCCACACCTTGCCAGATGACGCCAGCAGGAAAGGTGAAAACTATGGCAATCGCAGTTCCTAACGTTACTGGCTTGCCAATTTACCTCGCGCAATCCATTCTCGCCTCAACGGATGACGGGGCTGGCATGCCGGGATTTATTCTTTACGTGAACGATGGCAGCGGTCCTCGAGACATCGTGCCCGCGGACGATGACAAATGGATTGGCTCGCAATCTCCTGCTGCCATGTCATTTGTTAGCACGCAAGCAGTGGAAGTGACTCTTATTACCGGCCCTATCGGCGGCTGGGTTGGCGTTCCGTATCCGTGATTTGGCGTGGGCCGTTACTGGAAACTGCTCTCTTTTAATCGAGCGATTCCCTCTGCACATCCAGTGACGGCTCACCCATTCCTTTCATAGGGCGTAGCACTTGGCCGCGCGACGGTGCCCTAAGTGTTCTGAGCCGATTTATTTCAGATCATCGGTGATCAGTTACGAGTCGCCGGTGATTACGCTGTCGCGTCGATACTACCGCTGCAAGTGCGGACACAAGTTCGCTATTGACGTGAAAATCAGCCGGCATCCAGACGGTACCAGGACCACTACCGAAATCCCTCACGTCAGCCGCTACCGCCCATACCCTCCCCGCAAGAAATAGATTGCAGAAACCAACAAAGTCCAACCTTTTGTCGGCTTGGAATCTGTGTAGGGTCGGCGCACGGTGTGATGGTCTGTGCGAGGCGCCTGAGGGCTTGGCTTATGTTACTTCCACTTCTGAGCATGTCGCTGCTCGAGATTGTGATTGCGCTGGTGGTGGCTGGAATTGGTCTCTACCTGATCAATCGCTTTGTTCCGATGGACGGCAATATCAAGAAGATACTTAATGTTGTCGTAATTATCGTGATTGTTGTTTGGCTGATGATCGAGCTAGGCGCGTGGGACTATCTCAAGAAGATTAAAACGTGATGATGGCGTGAGCGCGTGGGCGATCGAAGCATAAAGCTGCTTGGCGGGAGAATGCACGGGAGAGTCGTGCAATGGTGCGGCGAATGCATCCTTGGTGCTGAAATGATCTTCAAGGTACCGATTCAGACGCAACATGTGCCTGGCACTAAAGCGCATCCGGAAAGCGTTCTTATTCGCGAGCGATACAAGATCGAAAGCAAATACTTACCACGCTATGCGATGTATCAAGGGCCGGAATAACCATGGCGTTGCTTGACAGAGATGAGCCGTGTGACTTTCTCGCGACCACGGATCGCGACGAGCTGCTGAAAATGCTGGTTTGCGAGAACCAAAAGCGCTATCGGCTGAGCTGTAGGCGTGCGGATGATACTGGAATCTGGCTAGAGGATGCCCCGAAGTGGGGACAGCAGGCCCTGCAATACCTGAGAAACATAGGGCATTTGCTCGGGTTCTCTGGCGCCTACGCCATGACCAACGCGGATATACAAAATAATATGGTCAAGCTGGTTAGCCTGGTGCGAAAGCACCTCAAGGATGAGAAAGAGCGCGCGGCGTTTAACGCCGAGTGGAAAGCGCTAAAAGCGCACGTCTTAAACAGCGGTTCTAATGGCCATGACGATGCAATGAATGAGGCGGTTTAGTCCTCGATGTTTGCAATTGTTCCAAGCAAGCAATATCAAATCGTTTTCCCTGGCGGCCTATATATCAACATAGACACTACCAGCTTGACCGCTGCGTTGTCTGGCCGCCCGAATGTGGTTAACCAGCTTTCCGGCGAACAATACTACGACGTTGTCGAGTATCTGACAACGCAAGGAATCGTCGTTTCAGCACAA
>Ga0137351_1000026_pt1 | contig 11734 bp, 6 predicted proteins | sample EasRivERMLT690_2_FD_104760 | JGI IMG/M metagenome (GOLD analysis project Ga0137351, IMG submission 104760) | Soil microbial communities from meander-bound floodplain in the East River, Colorado, USA - East River MetaG ERMLT690_2 | ecosystem: Environmental > Terrestrial > Soil > Floodplain ...
TGGTCGAATTGTAACCCAGGTTAACGGCGAGACCAGCCTCCGAGCACCGGGCGCAAGCCCGGTGACGTGTCCGCGGGCTTGCGCCCCGCGGCTCTGACAGTAAAAAAGAAGCGGGCCCCCGAAGGGGCCCGCTCCCGTACGACTTGGGTTGGATCACCTCACGCCGCAATTATCGCGGCGAAAGGCGTCACAAAACGCATTAGGCCGTTGCAGCCTGACGACGGCCGAAGTAGACCTTCGCACCGATCAACAGGAGCAGCGTCAACACTGCGATACCCCACTCCGATACCGTGGGAATCGCCTTGTGCACACAAACGATGTCAGCACAATCCTGCAGCTTATAGAACACACCCTTCTTGAGGGCGGCGCAGGCGTTCTCCGTGGTCTGCTCGCAGCCGCCGAAGGTGTCCTCATCGCAGCAAGCGCCGAGGTGGGGGTCGCAGCCGCCGGCTGCCTCGATATCAGCACAGAGCCCGAGCTTGGTCCACTCGTCCTGGGCGTCCTTGCAATCGGCGTCAAGGACATTGTCGCGGCAGGTGCCCTTCACGTAGTTGCAGCAAGCGCCCGTGTTCTCCAAGCAAGCGGAGGCTTCGATGTCGCAGTCCGAATTGGCGACGCACAACTGCCCGTGCTTTGAACCCTTGTTTAAGACGCAGGTTCTGACTGGGGTGTCAGAAGGACAATCCGAGTTGATGTTGCACGCAACGCTCGGGTTGGCCACGCAAACTCCAGGCTCCAGGCCGGGGAACTGAGGCGCGCATACCGCGCCAATGACGGTACACGGGGAAGCGGCTTGAGCCGTGCAGCCCTCACAGAAGGCGCAATCGGAACCCTGCGGAATGTCGTGGCATATTTGCTTATCAACCACGCAAGGACCGGTAACGCCGGGACAGGGAGTGGGGCAACCCGGGTCGCAGCAACCGGCGCCAGTCGAGGGGACGCAATCCGGTCCGTTTTGACACTGTCCCATCTCAGCCGGCGGCACCCTGGTCGGGGATGCGCAGTACCCCGAGGGGTATTCGCAGTGGCCCGGCACGGAGGCCGGCGTACACGTTCCCGCCCAGCAGAAGCCTGCGATGTTGCAGTCCGCATTGACCGTGCACTTCTTTCCAACGATCGGGAAGTTTTGGCAGCCCGCAGCGCCGCAAATCCCCAGGCCGATATGGCACGCGCCAGCTACATCTGTGCACGAGCCGCCCTTCACCCAAGTGAGCTGGACGCCCTGGCAATCAGCTTCTAGAACGCCATTCGTGCATGAACCTTCCGATCCGTCGCCGCCTGCACGAGGTCCACTGTCACAGCACGAGCCTGTGGGGAGCGCACATGCGGGAGGATAGCCCGGCGTGCCCAGCGCCGCGCACTTCGTATTCGGATAAGAGATTTTAGATGCGCACGTTCCCGGTTCCACATCTACGCACTCCTCCGTGACTTGGTCGCAACAGGCTTCCGTACACGGAGTGTTCGTGACGAAGTAGTTGTCGATGTCGATCACCGTGTTGAAGTGGTCGGTGGACGCAAACGACGTATCAGTGGTCGGCGGACGAGCATCGACGCCGTTTAAGTCGCCGTAGGGCGGGGTGAACCCGTACTGCATCGTGATCGAAAGATTGCAGTCGGCGTTCACCGTGCAAAGTGATCCTTGTGCGCCGCCGCCGCAGCAGGCAGGCCCCGGCGGAACTAAGGCACAGTTGGCGGCGGAACACGAATCGTCCAAGGGGTCCGGAGTGCCCGCATCGTCAAAACATCCGTCGCACCTTCCGTTGTCATAACTGTAAGTGATCTCGTTTTCGCACGGATTAAAATCAATCGTGAACTGGGCGTAGTTGGGGATGGTATCTCTCCAGTACCCGAGGAAGCGAAACACGCCGCCGTTGACGGCGTCGTTCACCCAGAGGTATCCGGTCCGTCCCCAGTAGACACGGGCTGTTGTGAAGATGGAACCCGCGTGGGTATCCTCGCCGTAGAGCACGTCCATGGACGTGCCAAGCTGACCGCTCCACGCAATATCTTCCTTCCAGACAGACCGCGAGACCTGTCCGACTGCAGCTTGCGAGGTAATGTACCGCTGGCGGCAGGCCGAACCCCCGCCACCGGCGCAATTGCCGTCACCGTTACAAAGGGCGGTGCAACCGGCCGGATTTCCACCGAGGGGGTCCTTCTGGAAACGCATGTGCTGAGTGGAAGCACTCTTCAGTTGGGACGGGTTAACGTTATTGATGCCCGGGTAGCGGCAATGCGCCCCGCTGGGAGACATCGACCAGCCGTTCACCTCGTTGGGATCGTCCGGACAACAGTTCTGGTTGCCGACGTGGTCCTTGGTGATGCAGGCGTTGGTTACCGGATAGTTGCACGTCACGCCATAGGCGAACTCGTCGCCGCAAACACTATGTCCGAGGTCCCAACCGTCCGCAGCAGACTCGAAATCGGTGCTAAGGATGCTGGACCATATGTTGCACAGAGCATCGGCCGCAGCCTCGCTCGTAGCGCCGCCACACTGATCACCGACCCGCCCCTCAATGCACGAACGGTCACAAGAGAGATTAGTCGTACATCCTAGTTCGCCTACATCCCCGCCGGTACAGACGTTGCACTGGGCATCTCGTCTGCACAACGCGCCGACGGCCCCGACGTCACATACGTTAGTACGCACGCCCGGGACAGGAGGGCAATCATTCGACGGCGGAGTCGGCGGGGGGTTACTGCAATCGCAGTGGCCAAGCGTGCACACGCCATCGCACTTGCCCACAATTAGGGTAAAAAGATCGCCCTTAAAGAACGATCCGGTCGTCACGCCTTCCGTTTCAACCACAGCTTTTTTACTGGCAGAAAAGGGAGCTGTCGGCCTCGCGTAGACGGCGCTCACAGCGAGCGCCAGGATCGACAGACCCATGAATGTTTTACGATAAGTCATTTCTTAATCCTCCAAGGAGGTAAGCCTCTGTGGGCTAATCCTCCGGACTTACTTTCGAAATCACCGCCGGTACTCTCACCGGCTTACTTTTGCACAAGAACACGAAAACCCGCATGCGCACTCAAAGAAGCGGTCAGATCGGCGGGGCGCGGGGCTGCGATGCGTGGATGAGGTGTAGTAGATAACTCGGTAATTCGTTGACAAAGAGTCTCTTGAGGACGGCGGCCGCTTTGGGAATCAGCCGGGGCGACGTGACACTCAGGCGTACTTCGCTCAAAACTGAAACGAGCGTCGCGTTAACCCAAGCGACCAAGAAGGCCACAAGTACGTATCCGGCGAAACTGCCGACGACGTGGATGGCGAACCCATCACCCTGCGTGCCGGCTAGCAGCCCGTAGTTCAGACCCAGCGGGCGAAGACCGAACTCGACGGCGATCCAGCACAAAGCCAACAGGTAGGGACTGAATCCGATTCGTCGAGTCAGCGTAGCGCCGAAATGACAATATGCCCCTGGGATCAAGGAGAGCAGGGCGAAAGAACCGAGGGTCGGCGCAATCTCCGTTCGCCCGGACGCGACGGAGGCCAGGAACAAGCATGCGCCCCAGAAGGCGCCGGAGAACATCGCCCGCACGGGTGACAACACGCGGATAGCGTAGAACAGCGGCAGCAACGTGACCCAACCGAGCCACACGTACTTCGGCGACTCAATGGCCAAGGCCATCAAGTAGGCGCTTCCCGCAAGCGCCATGGCAAAGACGGAGGCTTTGCCGATGGACAAACTCCGCGAAACACCGCTCGTTTTAGCTATCGCCACGGATTTCATTCACAAAACCATAATGCGGTTTGGATCCGATCTACCCATCCCGGTGACTTGAGCAACTGATTCCCGCTCCTCCAACGCCTCATCGCCCACCTCGGATCACTCTACCAGGCCCGAATATAACCGATCCTGCCTACCTAAATCAACAAAAAAACAAATAAAATGCTAAAAAAAGTCAATCTCTATGGGGATTCCGTAACTGGACCGTAACTCATTTTCCCACAATGGGTTATGAGAGATGTCTAGTCGACGGCAGATCCGTGAGGCTAAGTTCGTGGGTCGCGGTAGGGCTGATTCTTGAGATATCCGTCGAGTTGGTCACGGATCATGAGGGCGAGTTCGGCTTCTTGGGTGTCCTCGGCCCGTTGGGCGGCTTTGCGTGCGATTTCGGCGGCCTGGGTAAAGTCGCCCGTCTCGGCGTAGGCCGCCGCGAGAGTTGCCAGGACGGATGGTTCCTGGTTGTGGGTCAGTTCAGCCGCCTTCAAGGCGAGGGCCACTGCCGCCTTGCCGTTGCGCAGATTCGAATCGCGACAGGTGGCCAGAAGTTTGGCGAGGGTGTTGAGGACCATGACGTTGTTGGGCGACTTCTCGACCGCGAGCTGCAGGATGCGAATGGCATCGCTGAATCGACGATTGCCAAGATAATAGCCCGTCAGGTCTTCCACGGCGAGCGATTTGGAGGGTTTCAGGGCGACGCATTGCTCGTACAGCTTGACGGCCTCCTCAATCTTGCCCTGCTTGTTCATCATGACGCCGAGGGCGTGGTAGGCATCCGCGGCAACCTCGGAGTGCGCGGTCGCGCGGCGGAGAATCTCCTCGGCCTCTTGGACCTCGCCCTGCATCTCTAACGACAGTCCGAGGTTGAAGAGGGCATCACCATGCTTGGGCTTGAGGCGAAGGGCTTCACGGAATTCCGTGACGGCCTCGGAGGTGCGCTCGGACTGGACATAGGCCATGCCGAGTCGGAAGTGGAGGTCTGCATCCTGCGGGCTGCGGTCGAGTGCGATTCGGAACTGGTCGATGGCCAGCTCGAGGTTTCGCTTTGCCTCATCCGTGCGTCCCTTCTGCTTCAGCGAATGCGAAAGGCGAGCGTAAGCCACGGCGAAGTTCGGGAACAACTCCACGGCCTTTTCATAATGCCGGATGGCTTCTTCCGATCGGCCAAGGCGTTGTAACACCTCCGCATATTGGAAGTGGACGTCGGGATTTCGGTCGTCCAGTTTCAACGAAACGTCGAAGTGCTGGATCGCTTCGCCAGTTCGTTCCATCCTCGCCAGCGTCATCGCCAGCGCGCGATAAACCTCAGCATTCTCGGGGTTGATCTTGATCGCTGATTGGAAGGCCTTCACGGCGTCTTCCAGTTCGTCGACCTCGTACAGGCAGGTTCCCAACATGAACTGAAAAAGATAGGAATTCGGGCTATCATCGACCACGCTGCGCAGGAGCGGAATGGCGAACGCGTATTCCTTGGGGTTCTCGGCTTGCTCCATGATATCGTGGGCGAGTTCGAGTTTGGTGATCAGGTTCAGGTGAGCCTTGGGATCGGGCAACCCCTCGGTCAGGAATTCGTCCGTGGTTCTGGTCGTCCCGCCGAGGTAGCCAAGCCCTCTGATGGCGTCCCTGGCTCGCTGGTCGAGCTCCACGACGGCAGCTTTCCCCGCGGTCATGGATTCGTATCGAGATTTCAGCTCGGACAACATTTTGGCCGCGGCTTTCGGCTGAGTGGCGATGACGTTCTCTTGTTCGCCTGGGTCTGCCATGCGATCGAACAATTGCGGCCAGGTTGAGGAGACGTACTTCCAGCGAGCGGTGGTCAAGGCGCGTTGCTCGGCCCATCCGAAAGAGTTAAAGACGAAGTGGCTCTCCGCGTAGGCCGCCGCGTCTTGGAGTTTCCCGCCGGCAAGAGCGACGCCCAGGGAGCGGCTCATGATCCCCTCGGGCGGCTTGAATCCGAACAAATCTAGAACAGTTGGGAACACCTCCAGTGCTTCGACGATCGCCGCAACGCGTTTGGGTCCGGGGACGACTGCAGGATGGGCGACGATCATCGGCACGTGCAAGTTCACGTCATAGACGAAGTTGGAGTGCCCTTTTTCGCCATGCTCTCCGAAAGCTTCGCCGTGGTCGCCGACGACGACCACCAGCGTGTGGTCGGTGAGCTTTGCGGCCTCGAACCAATCCAACAATCGCTTGACCTCGGTATCGACGAAAGCGAGTTCTCCGTCGTAAGGCTCAAGCTCGGGCTTCATGACGCGCTTCGGCGGCACGTAGGGTTGATGCGGATCGTAGTAGTGTACCCAGCAGAAGAAGGGGTTTTTACTATTCTTCTCCGCCTCCAGCCAGGCGATGGCGCGGTCGGTGATCGCGTTCGCCGGCTGTTGCCATTCCAAGGGTTGTATCTTGTAGCCCGTCTCGCCCATGTCGTCGCTGTACGTGTCGAAGCCGCGCTCCAGTCCAAAACGGGAGTCGAGCACGAAACTGGCCACGAAGGCCGCGGTTTTATAGCCGTGTTCCTTGAAAATACTCGCGAGGGTCGGGTGTGAGAGGCCCAGTGCGTTGGCGCCGTTATCGCGGACGCCGTGCTCGCGCGGGTACCGGCCGGTCATGATCGAGCAGTGGGAGGGAAGAGTGAGCGGCGCCTGGGCGATGGCGTTCTCAAAAAGGACCCCGCGAGCGGCCAGGGCGTCGAGCGCCGGGGTGACGGCGGGTTTGTAGCCGTAGCAACCGAGGCGGTCGGCGCGGGTGGTGTCCAGCGTAATCAGCAACAGGTTCTGGCCGGAGAGCTTTCCGGAAACGGCGGAAGAATCCGACTTGCGTGCGCAACCATTGAGAGTGAGTCCGGCGATGGCGAGCGCTGCCGCAATTCTCATTGCACGATACATCGGTACAGTGTATTCCGCTCATGAACCGTGGGTCAACGGAAGCGCCGATAAAAGAAGAAGAGGTTACGCACAAAAACGTACTTGCTAGAGGGCCCGCCGAGGTCACTCGTACCGTAACGCCTGCACGGGATCGAGCCGAGAGGCGCGGATGGCGGGATAGATTCCGCTGACGATGCCGACCATGACGGCCATCAAGAGGGCCAGGGCGATGATGATCGGCGGGGTATAGGTCTGAAGCACCTGGGTCAATTCGCTGAGCAGATTCGAAATCGCCCACCCGAACACGATCCCCAGTGCTCCGCCGAACATGCTGATGATGCTGGCCTCGGCCAGGAACTGCTTGAGAATGTCGAAGCGGCGTGCGCCGACGGCGATTCGTACCCCGATTTCCCTGGTCCGCTCGGTGACGGAAACCAGCATGATGTTCATGATTCCAATGGCGCCGACAATGATGGAGATGCCCGCGATGCTATAGAGCACCACGCCGAAGATCATCGCCACCTGCCCCAACTGCTGCTTGAATTGGTCCTGGGTAAAGACGATGAAGTCGTCATCGTCGCCTGCGTTGATCTGGTGGCTGGCGCGAAGGGTCTTCTTGACCCGCTCGATGCAGGCGGGAACACGGGCAGCGCTGGTGCACTGCACGACGAGCATGTTCAGATACCTCTGGCCGAACATCCGCCCCATGGCCGTCGACAACGGAATGATGACCTGATTGTCCAGCTCGATGAACCCGTAAGCGCCTTTTTCCTCCATCACGCCGATTAAGATAAAGCTCTTGCCGTTGATCTTGACCGTTTTCCCCACGGAAGGCAGAGCGCCGAAGATTTCGTTTGCCACCTTGTGCCCCAACACCGCGACCATAGCGTTGCCGCGCACGTCCTCGCGAGTCAGAAAGCGCCCTTGAGTGACTTCGTAATTGTACATCGGGGCATAGGCTTCGGTGGCCCCCAGGATCGGAGCGTAGGCGTTCTTCTCGTAGTACTTGACCTGTCCCGCTCCGCTGTACTGGGGAGAAGCGGCGATAACGATGTCCTTGTTTTCTTCGGCGATCAAGTCCGCGTCCCTCGGTAAAAGCGAACTAGTCTGGACCTGGCGATGAGACTTGCGGTCCGAGCCGTTGAAGATCAGCACCTGGTCGGCTCCCAACGATTCGAAGCGGTCAAGGATGTTACGTTGGGCCCCCTCGAGAATGGACACGGCGGACACGACGGCCCCGACGCCGATGATGACGCCCAGCGTTGCCAGCAGCGAGCGCACGAGGTTTTGTTTCAAACCTCGAAAGGCCATCCATAAGATTTGTAAGTGGAACATAGCTCAATCTCGAATCCGGCCTGCGCCAAGCAACATCATGATCGATGTCGGCCACAGCGTCCAGAGCGGACGACACGGCGGCGAACGGTCCTGAATAGAGCGTCGACAACGCCCCCCTATGATTCAGTAGGTGCGCGGTGGGGAAAGGACGGGAGGCCAGTCGCGCCAAGTGACTCGAAGCAAGAAACTAGAAATGACCGATAGGGCGGCGTCCATTCTCAATGGAAAGATAGGGGCGGTATGGCGGGGCAGAACACCATGAGTAATCTTCTCAAAAAACAGAACGTCCCAATTAGTCCAGGTGCGACTCATGCCCGAGGAGAGTGGACGAGGATTTTCCGCTGATTCCGCCTATGGACCAAGGATACAGCGACCGTCTTGCCTCAGAAACTCGCGCGGACTCGAACGCCTGCCACAACGGCGGGCTTCCCGTCGTTGGAGCCGCCGGGATTCTCCACATATTGTACGTCCGGAGTGATCACCAGCCATTTGTTCAGTTGAATCGCGTAATACAATTCGTAAACAGCTTCGTTGTCAAACTCCGAATCGACCCGCGAGCGGTATAGTCCGCTGGGACGTTGCAACGCAAATCCAAAGCCCAGGACATCCGCATCGCGCTTGGGGATCAGTCCCGTATAGGAAAATCCAGCGGACCAAAACCGGCCGATTCGGTTCGTCTCCGGCGTGCGGTATCCGAACCGCCCAAAAACTCCGAGACCCTGATCGTCCTTTTCGTTCTCTCGGAAGAGCTTCTGATCGACGCTGACGTATTCCCCATAATCGTCGCCCCGGCTTTCCGGATCGCGGCGCGGCAAGGGAAACCCGTTTCGCTGTCGCGGATCGTAGACCAGCCCAATGCGGTAGTTGCCGGCCAGCGGACCACGTTTCGAGGGGAGATTGGGTTTGAACGTGGTTTCCGCGTATGCCAAGAACCAAGCCTCTTCGTGAAATGCCGTGGAGAATCCCGTTTCATAAAGCTCCGATTGAGCGTCGATTGCACCGAGGTTGATGGTCCACCAGCTCGTCGGCTGGATCTCCGCCCACGCCCCCAGTCCGATGCCCAGCGGCACGAGCGGGTTGTTGTCCAATGCCTGGTTCCAGAACTGTTTGTCCTCGCTGTTTGCAAAAGCGTTGCGATCGACGATGGTCTGAAAGTCCAGAAAACCGGTTGTAAGGGAGACGCGGCTTTCTAGAAAACGGTGGCGATACCAGAGCTGGGCTACGTGCAGCCCGAGGTCCCCATCGGCATCGTCGTTAACATCGGCCAGTGACCCAACCCGATTGTTGACCCCTGCACCCCAGTTCGACTGAAGGTGCAATAAGGCATCGGCATTGTCGATCCAGCCCAACCGGCCGAGATCCAACATGAGGAAGGCATCCATCGAGGCGGAGTTTCGTCCGCCGTTGGTATCCAGGCCGCCTTTTGCCACCGCTTGGTACTGATCGTTGAAGAAAAGATTGAATCGAATGCCACGGTCCTCCAACGATTGGCGCCAACCTCCCTCCAGCCCTTTCTCCCATGAGAATTTCCAGGGCCGTTGTTGGGAAGCGGCCGCAGCGTTCGTTGGCTCCTGATGCGACGGCTCGTTCAAGGGCGGAACTTGTTGGCCTGGCTGGAACCCATGGGCGGCGCAGGTTTTCGAATCCAGGGCCGTGCCGTTCGCCGCCGAGGCAAGCGATGGACAGAGGATTGCCAGCGTCGTTGCGATCCCGACCGAGGGAGAGGGCATGCGTGACTTGCTCCTGCAGCGCCGCTCACCGCCGCGAAAAAGGGGCCTTTCCGATCGCCGATCGGCCGGGCTTGTCCGTTCCTTCAAAACCCTTGCAGAACGGATGCCAAACGGACCAAAAACAGCGAAGTCATTGCGGACAAGACCTCGAAATCGCTCGATTGGGCACTTGCTGGCACGGCGTTTGCACTGCATCCTCTAGGTGGGTACCCGGGCGGTCTGGCCCAGAGCAGCGCCGCCGCCCTTGGGAGAACCAGGTCAGACGACGACTCATCATGCGAACATCGCGAATCATCTTCGTGCCGTTGGGTCTCTTGGTAGGGCTGTCGATCCATGCCTGTGCGTCGGCCCGCAGCTCAAAGACGGAAAAACAGCACAACGAGTCTGACGCCACCGGCCATTGGGTTCAAGATGCTCAGCTTCGCAGAATCATGGACGAGCTCGAGTCGTTGGCGGCGGTTACATGGCCTCAGGAACTCGAACCCGAAATGTCAAAAACGGAGATTCAGCGGCGGCTCATGATGTTCTCGGAGGCGCAAAGCTTGGCCGAGGGGTTGGCCCAGGCCGCCGACGAGATTCCGCGGACGATCGCCAAGGTCGAGATTTCCGAAGCGGATCGGCGAGGCTTCCTGGCGCTGGTGGAAACCCTGCGCGAGCAAGCGCAACGCCTTGGTGAAGCCGCCCGAACCGGCGATGATCGCCGCATGGAGTGGCACTTGAACGCAATCAACGAAACTTGCGTGTCCTGCCACGAACGCTTCCGCGACTTCTCTGGTCCCATCGACCGCGGTTAGTCGCCCTTGCCGTCGGAGGCCGAGGCGAGCTTACCGTTGCCTATCGAACCTTGCCGTTTATTACAGAAGCCTCCCCGGTCGTTTTTCTCTTGACTTGCATGCTGGATGCGTGGACGCTGTACGGCGGAAGTAAGGGCGGGATATCAACAATGGTCCCGTCCCGTCGAGAGTGTGCAAATCCGAAGTGTAGTGCAAAGCAAGGACCCGTGATCCGCGCTGGAGCGCGTGGCGGGTTGGTCGTTTTTTTGGGGAGGTGCTGAACAATGGTAGGAAAAGCGAAGACTCAGGTCGGAGCGTGCGGGCATGCAGGCAAGTGCCTTGTCCTGGTAGGAGCGCTGTTTCTCATTTTGGGCACTGCGGTGGTTCACGGTGAAATCAAATGGCGCTCCGGGCCAGCGGAGATCGCCGGCCAGGATCGCGGCGGAATGGACAACGTGCTCACCGAGCTTAGCACGCGGGCGGAGACGCGGCACGTCGTGGTCCAATTCGATAGGCCCATCGGTCCAGCGGAGCGCGAAGATCTCAGCAGGGCGGGGCTGGACCTCCAGCGCTATGTCGGGGACAACGCGTTTTTTGCGTCATTTTCGCCCGCGGGCGTGGACGTGGCCCGACTTTCCGGGCTGCCGTTCCTTGTCGGCGTGCAGGGGATGCAGCGCACGTGGAAGCAGAGTCCCGCGATCGTCACTCGTGACGTGCCGCCGTGGGCCATCGTGGACGAAGGCAAAGCCGGCGACACGACGGTTGCTCTGTATGTCTTGTTCCACCCTGACATACCGTTGGCTACGGACGCGGTCAATCTCGTAGCACGGTACGGTGCGACGGTCCGCGACACGCTTACTACGGTTAATGGGTTGGTCATCGAGATGCCGTTTGCGGATGTCGACGCTCTTGGCGATGAGGACGCGGTCCAGTGGATGGAGTGGCCACTGCCGCGTATGAGCGAGATCAACAACAGCAACCGCGTGATTGCCCAGGCCGACATCGTTCAGGCTGCGCCCTATGGGCTAAACGGCTCGGGGGTCACCGTTCTGGTGTATGACGCGGGAACGGCGCGGGCCACGCACGTGGACTTCGGCGGCCGCTTGACCGTACACGACAGCTCGGGAATGCACTACCACTCAACTCACGTGGCCGGAACCATTGGTGGGAGCGGTAGCGCCGGCGGCGGAACCTACAAGGGCATGGCCCCCGGCGTCACCATGGTCTCCTACGGGTTCGAGTACGACGGGACGGGTGTCTTCCTCTACAGCAACCCGGGCGACATCGAGGCCGACTACGACGAA
>Ga0137351_1000029_pt1 | contig 11581 bp, 8 predicted proteins | sample EasRivERMLT690_2_FD_104760 | JGI IMG/M metagenome (GOLD analysis project Ga0137351, IMG submission 104760) | Soil microbial communities from meander-bound floodplain in the East River, Colorado, USA - East River MetaG ERMLT690_2 | ecosystem: Environmental > Terrestrial > Soil > Floodplain ...
CCGCGTCGAACGCTTCTGCGATCGCCGCCGCCAACCGATACGAACCTCGAGACATGGCATGGACGACCGTCGGCGGTTGCGCCGAAAGCGTGTCCAGCAGACGCTCGGTCCGCCGTCGCGCCGCCGGCCACGCAATCCGGTGGTGAACCAGCGATTGGATCGGGCCTAACGCCAGCGAGGTGACCCGAGCATCGGAACTCAACAACCGGACCCCAACCGCTTGGTCAACCAGCCCCACGCAGAGGTGCCGAAGAACGCGCCCAAAACGATCCAGCGCCTCGCCGTCAACGCAGAGCACGGCGCTCACCGTGGGAGGCCGGGCACTCTCCATCGTCTCGGACACATCCACCATGACAGCACCGCCCACTGCCCATGTCAACCACTCGGGTGACCTCGTTCATTGCAACCATCGCCCGCCCGCGCTATCCTGACACACTCCAATTGGCTCCTTGAGGTCGCACGAACGGGACGATGTAGTGAAAACCATTCACGGACTCGAAGCTGTCGATCCCCCGCTGTTGCACTCGGTGCTCAGCGTCGGAAATTTCGACGGAGTCCATCTCGCGCATTTGAGATTGCTCGAACAAGCCTCTGCACTCGCCGCTGGGACGAGTGCCCCCGTCGCCGTCCTGACCTTTGAACCTCACCCTCTGACGGTCGTCGCTCCGGCCAAGGCCCCGCTCCGACTTTCCCTCCCTGAAGACAAGCTCTGCCGCCTCGCCGACGCCGGCGTTCACCTTACCGTCGTCGCCCGAAGTGAGCCTAAGCTACTTACCCTCGACGCCGCACGTTTCGTCGAAGAAGTCCTGATTCACCGCTTCCGCCCCGCGCATATCGTGGAAGGCCCGTCCTTCGGCTTCGGCCGCGGGCGAAGAGGAACGCCTGAACTTCTCGCCCAGCTCGCACCACGGTTCGGTTATGAAATGCACATCGTCGAGCCGGTCCATATTGCCCTCGACGACGGACAAAGCGCCATGATTTCGAGCTCACTCATCCGCAGTCTGCTTTCACAGTGCCGAGTGCGAGACGCTGCCGACTGTCTGGGCTATTCCTATGGACTGACGGGATCGGTCGTACGCGGATCGGCCCGTGGACGGACTTTGAACTTTCCCACCGCCAACCTTGACGTTCGCGACCAGCTCATTCCCGGCGACGGCGTCTATGCGGGCCGCGCAATCGTGGACAACGTCGCCTACGCCGCCGCGACGAGCATCGGGTTCGCCCCTACCTTCGGAGGAGGCGGGCATCGCGTGGAAACGCATATCCTCGGCTTCGACGCCGATCTTTATGGACAACCCATCCGTGTGGAGTTCGATCGGCTGCTTCGTCCCCAAGCCAAGTTTCCCTCGCCGGAGGCCCTTGTCGATCAACTTCGTCGCGACGTCCGCGCCGTGACGAATGGCGAATGAAGAATGGCGAATGTCGAATGATCAGGTAGTTGGCGCGTTCTCTATTCGACATTCGACAATCGACAATCCGCGAGGAGAATCTCATGACCACGTTGAATGCGCAAAGCTTCATTGAGGCCGCATCGCGCGTCGCTACCTGGCGACGCCCTTTGCTGCTGACCCACGAAAAGCCCGACGGCGACGCCCTCGGCTCACTCGTCGCCATGCGCGCCTTCCTAAGCTCCCAACGGCTTCAACCCACGGCGCTTTTATTCGACGCGATCCCCGCTCGCTACGACTTGTTTCGTCCATTTCCGCTCATTTCCGTCCTGGGTCGTGACGTCCAATTCTCCGATCTCGGTGCGTGCGACGCCGTCATCGTTCTCGACACCTGCGCCTACGTCCAGCTTCGCCCTATCGCCGAATGGCTCCGCGCCGCCCCACAGCCGAAACTCGTTGTGGACCACCACGCCACCCGCGACGGACTCGCCGATTTCTACCTCGTCGAAGATACGGCCGCGGCGACTTGTCTGATTCTTTATGACTGGGCGGTCGCCGCGAAATGGCCGATCGAGGTGAACACCGCCCAAGCCTTATTCATCGGAATGGCCATGGATACCGGTTGGTTCCGCCATTCCAACACCGACCATCGCGTCCTTGCCGCGGCCGCCGATCTGGCCGCTCGCGGCGTCAGGCCGCATGAACTCTATGAATCACTTTTTCTACGGGAATCCGCCGCCCGCGTTCGCCTACAAGGCGCCGCAATTGCGACCCTGGAATTCCTCGCCGCGGACCGGGTGGCCGTGATGATTCTCTCTCGCCGCGCCATCGCCGACGCCGGCGCTACCGTGGCCGATACGGAGGACATCGTCAACGAACCGCTGCGAATTGCTTCAGTGGTCGTTTCCGTGCTCCTTGTGGAGCACGACGACGGCGTAGTCCGCGTCAGTTTCCGCAGCAAGCCTCCGCCGGAGGTGCGATCGGTTGCGACTGGGGACGCCTACCTCGATATAGACGTCGCCGCTCTTGCGCAGTCCTTTGGCGGCGGCGGCCACCGAAGGGCGTCCGGTGCCCGCATTCCGGGGCCGCTTCCGGATGTGCGCCGCAGAATCGTCGAATCTTTAGTGGAACGCATGGCGAATGAAGCAGGCTCATACCCGCGTTAACAGGCTAGGCGCCGCCCGAACGTAACTCTCCACGTTCGTCGCATACGATTTCATTGCCTCCGCGACGGCGGAGTCTTCATCCGTCGAAACGTCCGGGTCGATCAGCATCCCCACGATTTCGGCCCGATAGCGGAACCCGTTCTCCGGCATCACAAACGCCTGCAATACGGGTGCCCGACACCGATAGGCGATTCGCAGAGGCCCCGATGGAAACGGCCTAGTCTCGCCGAAGATGGTAACCTCCTCCGTCTTCTGGTTCGGCTGGCGCACCCGACTCACGTCCATCGTGCTGTAAAGCAGGTACCCATCCGACAAGCAGCGGTAGATATCCCGTGGATAGCTGTCCGCAAACAGGATCCGCATCCGCGTGAATTCCGGGTATCGCCGATCAAACCGCTCCTGGATGTAACGTCGCATCGCTCCTTCGCGGCGGTCGCGCACCCCTGCGGTCTTGTATCCGCAGAGCGCCATCAACAGCGACGCCACGTGTAGCGATCCGTGGTGCGACATGGCCATGTAGACTCCGCGTCCGCGCGAGAGCCCCCGGTCGAGCAACTCCTGATTCCCGATCGACAACAGCGTCATCGCCTTCGCTCGCGGGATGCGATCGAAGATCAAGTAGAATAGCTTGTCGCACCGGCTTCGCGTGAAGTACTCGCGCGTCCACCGCCGCCGTTCCGCGCCCGTCGCCTCCCGCCCCAACACCTGTCGCAAGGTCGTCGCAAACCGCCGCCGACGTTTGTAGTTGATGAGCCATTCGATCGTCCCCAACACCCGTCCGAACCAATGCAGCCCCGGCAACGTGAGGAGTCCCAGAAGTGCGCTGGAGACTCCATGGGCCAGCGTAAAGGTCGCGTATTCCCACCAATTCAGTCGCTCAGATTCGGTGACGCCGGGCTTGACGGGGGACGGAGACAGATCGGATGCGGATTGCGTCAGCACGGGTGGATTCGACATGGCAATGGGTCGTTCGGTCATCATTCGCGTCATTGTGGATCGTATTCCGGCATAGACGGTACAATCGCCTCAATGTTACGCATAGGTCGGTTTGAACTCTATTCCGTCGTTACCGGGACCTTCCGTCTCGACGGCGGGGCCATGTTCGGCGTCGTCCCCAAGGTCCTCTGGGGGAACGCTGTCGAATTCGATGAGGCCAACCGCATCTTCCTCGCCACCCGTACGCTACTCGCCGTCGATCGCGACGAAAACCGAGTAATCCTGGCCGACACCGGCTGCGGCACGAAGTGGACCAAGGATCATGCCGCCCGCTTCGCCATAGTCCACGACCGCGACGCCATCCCCAACGCCCTGTCGGCGATCGGCCTCTCCATCGACGACGTCACCGATATTGTGGTCACTCACCTGCACTTCGACCACAACGGAGGTTTGACGGAGTGGTTCGACGACCGCGGCGGCCCGGTCACCCTCCGCTTTCCCAAAGCCCGGCATTGGATCCACAAGCACCAATGGGATCACGCCCACAATCCCAACTACAAGGACCGCGCCTCGTACCTGAAGGAGGACTTCGACGGGCTGGAAAAGGCGGGAGTACTTCGCTTCGTCGAGGGCGACCAGCCGGGGACCCCTTGGCCGGGCGTGGAGTGGTTCATCTCCCACGGCCACAGTCCGTATCAAATCCTCCCTGCCTTCACGGACGGCACGACTCGGCTGTATTTCGCCGGCGACCTCATCCCCACGATCGCCCACCTACGACTCGGATGGGTGATGGCGTACGACCTTTTCCCGCTAACCACCATTCGTGAAAAAGAGATGCTATTCCGCGGGGCGATCGAGCAAGGTTGGCTGATCGCATTCCCACACGATCCGAAGATTGGCGGCGTCGCTTTGGGGGGCACTCTCGAGCGCCCTGTGGTCTCCCGAACTCTCGACCTTTGATCGCAGGTCCCGCGCGACAGCAACAAAAGGGTGCCAGGCCGCCTTTACGCACGAGCCCTTTTCCTCTCGCGGTGATTTGACTCGCCGGAGCGACTTGCGGTATGGAAGCACGCCATGGACCTGCCATCGGCGTCTACTGATCTCGGCACCTCCAACCGAAGCCCTGATCGGCCGCCGTCGGTCATGAGCGGACAATCCGCGATCGCGCTGATCTGGCAGATCGGAGCCTTTGTCGGGCTCGCGTTACTGGTCCACGGCCTCGGAATTGTCCTCGCCCTCCCAGTGGCCATCGTCTCCCGGCAGCTTGGGGAGATTGCCGCCATCGTCTTATCAGGGATCGGAGTTCTTTTCGTAAGTCGGTTCCTTCTTCGCAGAACAAACGGGCTTCCACTGCGCGCCCTAGGCATCGGGTTCGACCGCCCGTGGATACGCCAACTTGCATTGGGGTGCTTGGCAGGCGGCGCGCTAATCACCCTGGCATGGCTTACGTACGGGTGGTGCGGCTGGCGGTCGATTCATGCCAGCGCGCCCGCCGCCGGTCAATGGCTGCGATTGTCCATCGGGTTGGTGTTCTGCCTCGTCACCGCCTTTCAGGAAGAAATCGTATGCCGTGGCTATGCCTTTCAGGTCTTGTATCGGCGGAGTCCCTTCCTGGCCTTCGCCCTAGGCGGCCTCGTGTTTGCCGTCATGCACGTCGTCAATGTGGGCGGAGCCAGTCCTTTGGCCCTTGCCAATCTGTTTCTTTTGCACGTGTTCTTCGCCACCTCTTATCTTCGGACGCGGAGCCTTTGGCTGCCGATCGGATTGCATACCGGATGGAATTTCGTGGAAGCCCTCGTTTTGGGTATGACCATGAGCGGCCGCGTGCCCAAGAGGCTCGTACTTACGACGTCGCTGGATACCAATGTTTGGACGGGCTGGGAGTTCGGCCCCGAGGGGGGGCTCGTCGTCACGGGTGCGTTCTTGCTTGCAACGGCGGTTGTTTGGCGATGGGTTCGTCAGCGAACTCCGGCGGTTGATTTGTTGGGAGTGCCTGTCGCCCGGCCACACACATCGGACCGGGCTCCAGCGATCGCCCCCACGACTCCGACTCATCGGGTCCTGGCAACCGATGTGCTCCGTGGAATTGCGGTTCTTGGCATCTTGCCGATGAACATGCAGATTTTCGCCATGTTCCCGGCCACCGTGATCTATCCCTATGCCGGGGAGTTTACAGACCCCCTCAACATCGCCGTATGGACCTTGCTGCGCATCTTCATCGGTAGCAAAGACTTGATGATCTTCAGCATGCTATTCGGCGCCGGCATCCTCATGGTCACGACATCGGGCCGCGCGGCCGCGGAATCCGGTCCCGCGCTGCATTATCGTCGGATGGCCGTGCTTGGTGTGTTTGGGCTGCTACACGCGTACCTCGTTTGGGCCGGAGACATTCTCGTCACTTATGCCTTGTGCGGATCCCTGGTTTACCTTTTCCGGAATCTTCGCCCATCAATCCTCGGACTCCTTGGTGTGCTGGCCTGCGCAGTACCGTTGGCTCTGCTCGCAACGTTTCACTTTGTAATCCCAAGCCTTTCGGCAGATTTTCAGAATGAGATCATCACTCACCTGCGTCCCAGCGCCGAAGTTTTGGCCCAATTTAATCAGGTCTATGGCGGAGACTGGCTTACACAAATGCAGAAACGCATACCGGATGCCATCGCCAATGAAACCGTCAACGTACTCGTTTGCATGGGCTGGATTGCTGGGGGAATGATGCTCCTCGGAATGGCCATGCAGAAACATGGCGTTTTCACCGCCAAGGGATCAGTCCGGGGCTATGGGTTGATGATCGGCATCGCCCTGCTTGCGGGGTTTCCGCTGCTGGCCTACAGTTTTGTGTGGAATTTTTCGCGAGATTGGAACCTGCCCAACGGATTCTTTCTCGGCTGGTTCTACAGGGAAACTTCCTATCTGATTCTTTCCATGGGCTGGATCGGAGCGGTCATGCTTGTTTGCCGCTTTCGCAGGGCTGCTCGGGCGACCGTTGCGCTGGGCAACGTAGGCCGAATGGCACTTTCGAACTACCTTCTGCAGTCAATCATCTGTTCATTGATCTTCTACGGACATGGACTCGGGCTTGTCGGCAAGGTTGACCATCTTGGGCAAATTCTAATCACGCTCCTGATTTGGGGCGGCCAACTGATCTTATCCTCATTCTGGTTTAGGCGGTTTCGATTTGGGCCCGCCGAATGGCTTTGGCGTTCGCTCGCTTATGGCCAGTGGCAACCCATGCGCTACGGAATAGCAATTCCCTAACGACCAGCGGCTTCATGACTTCCAGATTGCGCAGAGTAAAAAGAAAGACGCAAGGCCGATACAGACTCGACCCTGCGTCCTTCGAGATCTTCCCTAGCTCCGCAGTTTTCGCGAATGGCTCGGCGATAACTCGGAGCGAAAAGTAAACTAGCCCGCTTACTGCGCGGCCGCGCCGTCTTCGAACAGGTCGAATACGCCGTCATTGTCCAACAGCCACTCGGTGATGATACTGCCAGGCAGCCCCTGTGCAATCCAGCCGAAATAACTGCCCAAGCACCCGGCGAACAGCGTCGAACCGCTCAGCATCGCCAACAACGCACCCATCTTCACTTTACGCATCTGCAAATCTCCTTTGAGTAACGGTTTGCAATCTCGCTTACCCGAGATACGCCCGGATCAGTACACCACAGCAAGAAGCAAACTTGCCTCACCGGGCTACAACCCGGCTCATTCCAACCACTCATTCGGAGCGGGTCCGCCCCCGCACCTACTTACCACAAAAACATCTGTGAACGGTCTAGCTTTGGGGCCTTAGTCGACAGGACGGCAACCAACCGCTTTGTTGTCCTGCGAGGCCGTTTTACGCTTCGCCGCCATTCGTCCGCGCCGACGATTAACGGCATCTAGGGTCTTATCGGGCATCCCCTTCAACCAGCATAAAGGTTTTTAGCCCAAGTCCGCCATGCACAACCGCCTGCCGTACTACCTGTGCCACGGCTTTTAACGGTCAAACCCTGTGGTCCGCTCGGCATTCCATCGAGCGAAGGGGTACAATCCCACACACTTCTGCCCGTGTCAAGTCAATAAATTCAATCAATTTCAAAAAAAAGATAGTGCTTAGCTGGTTTTGTGCTATATTAGGGGTCGCAAGCCGCCAAGGGCCATCGTTCGTAATCTAGAACACTTGACGTAACCTCATTCGCGAGGCGGACTTGGATAGAATCGAGAATTGGAGATCGATCTGTTACCTGACTGTCACAATTGGCCTGACCAGTTAATTTGATAATTGGATTTGAAAAATGGGTGATGTTGCCGTACTGACAACGGGCGTTTTCGAGCCGAACGGCCGCACGGGCGGTTATCTGCGCTCCGCGGATGCAAACTACAAGGTACAGCCCGGCGATATCGTCGTGACGCCGCAGCTCACCCAAGAACTGCGTCTACGCGGCGGCGAGACGATCGTCGGAACGATTCGCGCAGGCGGCGGACACCGTGGTCGGGGCGGCGCCCTGAACGAGGTCGAGTCCGTCAACGCCCGGTCCGTCACCGACTACCTCGACACCAAACCCTTCGAGGACCTTACGGCCATCGATCCACAGAAACCGGCCCGGTTTGAGATTCCCGGCGGGTCGGTATCCATGCGCGTCGTGGACCTCATGACGCCTATCGGCTTGGGGCAACGAGGCCTCATCGTGGCCCCGCCGCGAACCGGCAAGACGATGCTTTTGCAACAGATGGCCGCCGGCATCGCCGCCAACCATCCCGACGTGTACATGATGGTCCTGCTGATCGACGAACGGCCAGAGGAAGTCACCGACATGCGCCGCACCGTCCACGGCGAAGTGGTGTACAGCAGCAACGATCAGGACATCGCCAGCCACGTGCGTATCGCCCGGTTGATGATCGAAAAGGCCAAGCGGCTTGTGGAGTGTGGGCACGACGTATTTGTGCTCCTCGACTCGCTTACCCGCGTGGGTAGGGCGTTCAACGCCGCGATCCGCACCAGCGGCCGGATCATGTCCGGCGGGCTCGACATCCGCGCCCTCACCGAGCCCAAGGCCATCTTCGGGGCCGCCCGCAAGGTGGAGCACGGCGGGTCGCTGACCATTATCGCCTCGGCCCTAATCGACACCGGCAGCCGCATGGACGAAGTCATCTTCAACGAGTTCAAGGGCACGGGGAACATGGAGATCATGCTCTCGCGGGAGATGGCCAACCGCCGCGTCTGGCCGGCCATCGACCTCAACCAATCGGGTACGCGTAAAGAGGAGCGATTGCTCACCCCTGAAGCCCTGGCCGTCTCCCACAAAATCCGCCGCTCGCTGCTCGACCGCGACCCCATCCGGGCCATGGAGCAACTCACCGCCGCGCTGACCAAGTTCCCTACCAACGCCGAGTTCGTGGCCGGTTTCAACGAACGATTGTGGCGATAGGCACGGAGCGACGTAGCGACGAACCGAACCGAACCGAAATCGGCGGCGTTTTTTGCGATGAACGCCGCCGAAGCATTCCCACTTGCCTTTTTCAGGTATGAGTTTCAAATGGGTTCGTTTTGCGAGTACAGTTTTTTCGGTGAGTGTCATTGTGTGGCACCCGTGAAAACGCAGAATCCTAGAAGCGCAGAAAGGCGAAACGCCGAAACCGGAGAGGGGAAGGCAGTGAGGCGGTAGGCCGTAGGCTGCAGGCGCGGAGACTGCAGGTGGCTTTCGGTGGCTTTCCGGCTGGACGCGTGTTTTCATAACTCCCTTTCCCACAGACTCTTATGAATTTCGCGGTGGGTTCGTTTGGAAATCCAGCGTCTTCGCACGTCGTGTTTCTCCCCCATTCCATCGGCGCGCGGACGGGGGGTTGAACAAGTTCGCGCCAACACTCAAGGGTGTTGGCGCTTAGCGCGGGTCTTTCTACAGACAATAACTTCACGGGTGATCGGCGGGGTCGGGTGATCCACCGATCACGCGGGGAATTAAGAGTTACGAATTACACATTGCGAACCGGAACGCGGATTCGGTCGCGGGATAGCCAGGGGTTTTAAAGTTGAGATTTCAGAGCCCAAGCGGGGGCGGCCCGCAGCGCAAAAATAAGAATGTCTCCCTTGACCCTTGATTTGATTCTCTTGATTCCCCTTTGATTCCCTTGATTCGTGAGCCGCAGGAGTCAGGTAGCCCTCGACGAGCCTAGTCGCCGCACGTGGGATCCGCGAGGCTCTCGCCGTTGAAGCACCGCATCAGCGTTGACAGATCTCGAAGGTCCACAGTTTCCGAATTGTCGACGTCCACGTGTGCGCAAAGTGGGTGAAGCACGGCGGCGCCTGGTCCGTCCATGCAGTCGACAAAGAAAGCGACGTCGTCGAGGTCCACGTCCATATCGCCGTCAAAGTCGGCCGGAGCGAAAGGGATTGGATCGGATAGATGAAGAAACCCGTCACCGAACAGGCTTGGCTCAATGATCATGTTGCGGTTCCAAAAGAAGTTCGTACCCAGAATGCCGTCCATTGGGCCTCCATCGGGCGATGGGACCGACAAAACGAGGAATGGCGCACGCGAGAATTCCAGCGCTCCGCCTTGCGCGCTCATCCGGACGTAGTCGATGTAATAGCCGTCTACTTCTTGCGTTCCACCTATTCCGCATAGCGTGACGTGGAAGTCCGGTGCAACAGGCAAGCTGAGACGAATGACCGCCGCCGGGGTGATGGCGGACACCTGAGCCCCCGAGTCGAACAGCATCCGCATACTCTGGTCCGGATTGCTCGGCCCCGCTTCGCCCTGTCGCATGAACAGCGTGGTCACGTAGCTGCCGCCCGGCGGCGGATGCTTAATGTCGAACGGGTTTTGCGTAAGCTGGGTCGGGGAGAACGGCACGGACGGGTCCGAGCACGGCGGGTCGAAGATCACGCAAAATGGGAAAATGTAGTAGCTCGCGGTCAGGACGGGTTCGATTGGTGACGCCATCTCGAGCGACAGTTTGTGGGCAGGATTCGGCAATGGGACGGTTTGTACTTGAAGGTGGACGTCCGGCGAAGTTCGTGTCGCTCCACCGATGGTCACGCTCTGAGGCGCATCCACCCGGATAACGGTGTTGAAGGAAGAAAGAAACGCGGTCCCGATAACCCCGGTAAGGATCTCCTCGTCGTTGCACGAAAGGACTGGCGCCGCGACGGCGGCCACATTGGAATGGCCGACGATCGCCTTAGGATTCAGGATTCCGTCCTCCCCGACCGCGGACAGCCCCGCGACGAAGACCCCGAGTGGATACGTAACCCACGCGCGGATCGTTCCTCCGACTCCCACAAGATCCACTGGATTCGTGGTCAGTTGGCTTCCAAACATCCCCAACGCGAGCGCGGAATCCCCCGCGAACAAGTCGGCATCCGCTCCGGTATCCACAATGGCGAACGCGGTGTTGTAGTCCAGGTTCGTGGCCAGCGGGTTGCCGACGTACGACCCCTCCACGTAATGTTCCGGATCTAACGCGTCGGCCGGTTGTCGCGCATCCGACGTCGTCGCGGCGACCAGCGGGGAGTAACCGGCCAGCCGCGGACGCGGGTACGGGAACGAAGTCGGGCTGGCTGCAACCTTCCCCGCCATCGGCGACCCATCCACCGCCGTCACCGTTCGCCCCCACCCCGCGCGAAGTGACGTTGTTTTTTGCACCATTTCGCCCGCACTTGTGAGTCCTCCAAGCCAAAGACCCGACATGACGGCGAACGCAAGGATGCGTTGCGGCCGTCCTCGAGTACCCCGCGCCCTTCGTTCTTTCCGTGGCATACGCATTTTCAGCGCTCTCCTTTCTCTTTTTCCAGCTTGGCGCGCCACTCGGCGGCCTTCTCCGCATACCCCTTACCTGGCTCTACCGCGTTCCATGCGACGTAGAGATCGACCATGTGGGTCAGCACATCTTGCTTGATTTGAGGCGGGCAATCTTTGCGATCTTTCAGTCCTTCGTGGGCTTTCAGTAGCAGCCGCTCCGCTTCGGCGTAGTGCTGTTGTGCGGCGAGGACGGTCGCCAACGTGTCCTCCACGCTCAGGGACTTCCAATCGCCCGGCGCGGCCTTGGCCTGGAAAATCCGCAGGCCTTCCCGAGCCGCCCGTTCGGCCTCTTCGAGTTGACCGTTTTTGC
>Ga0137351_1000030_pt1 | contig 11488 bp, 8 predicted proteins | sample EasRivERMLT690_2_FD_104760 | JGI IMG/M metagenome (GOLD analysis project Ga0137351, IMG submission 104760) | Soil microbial communities from meander-bound floodplain in the East River, Colorado, USA - East River MetaG ERMLT690_2 | ecosystem: Environmental > Terrestrial > Soil > Floodplain ...
AATTGCCATTTCGGATTGGAGCTTGGGTTTTGTATGTCCGCTGGCGGATCGGCGACACGCAAGCCGGGCACGGGTAACAGTTTTCTTAAAATGGAGGACTAGCCAAATGAACCAGGGAATGAAAGAGTACACGATCTTGCCAGCTATTTTTGCCTTGACGATGATCCTCTCTGCCGGATGCAAGAGCAATGAGGCGAACGACGGCGAGGCAAACCGCGCCAAGGAGCAATCACTTCATGAAGCGGTGCAGGAGACTATCGAGGTTGTAAAGATGCGCGACCCAAGCCTTGCAAAGTGGTTCGATAGCGCCCACGGTTACGCCGTTTTCCCGGGTATTGGCGCCGGGGGATTTATCATCGGCGGCGGACACGGCTCGGGTGAGGTCTATGCCGGCGGCAATCAGATTGGGAGGGCAAAGGTCACGCAACTGAACGTCGGCGCCACGTTCGGTGGGCAAGTCACGCAACAGATTATCTTCTTTAAGGACAAGTTCTCCCTTGACAGTTTCACCAAGAGTGAATTTGAGTTTGATGCAGCGGCCTCAGCAGTCGTGATTAAGTCCGGCGCCGCGGCGAGTGTCGACTACAACAACGGCGTTGCCGTTTTCGTGCAACCCAAGAAAGGGGCCATGGTACAGGCCTCGCTTGGTACCCAGAAGTTCGCATACACGCCGAACTGATTTCAGGAAATCGTAGGCAGTAGCCAATTATCGAAAAACAGGTGGTTGGAAATAGGCGTAGTCTATGAATCGCAAGCGAGCGAAGAAACCGGGGCCATTCAAGGCGCGGACGATTGACGAGTGGGAGCGCGGATGGCAGCGTAATTTGCGCATGGCTGGTTCGGGCGGTTACGAGCTGCCCGTGAGCGGAGCTACTGGCGCCGAGCGGAAATTCCTCACTTACGCGCGGACACCGGAGAAGGAAATCGCCCGGCTCAAGCGTATCCAGGACGAATTCGTTTGCGGGTTCAAGCGGCTGTACCGGGTCGGACCGGCGGTAACGGTCTTCGGTTCTGCGCGGTTCAAGGAGAACCACCGCTACTACAAGCTCGCCCGCGCCGTAGGCGGGGAACTCGCTCGTGCGGGCTTTGCGACACTGACCGGCGGCGGTCCCGGCATCATGGAAGCGGCCAATCGTGGTGCGCACGAAGCAGGAGGCGCGAGCTATGGATTGAACATCATTCTCCCCCATGAGCAGAGCGCCAATCCATACGTCGATGAAAGCGTTGAATTTCGTTATTTCTTCACTCGCAAGGTGATGCTGGTGAAGTACTCCTGCGCGTTTATTGTGATGCCCGGAGGGCTCGGTACACTCGATGAGTTGTTCGAGGCGGCCACACTGGTTCAATGCGGCAAGATCGGCCCGTTTCCCGTGATCTTGATGGGAGAAAAGTTCTGGGAGGGAATGCGAATCTGGGGTCTTTTCATGATGAAGCAGGGTGTGTTCACGCAGGAGGAAGTCAGTTTCGGCTGGGTGACGGACTCCCCGACCGAAGCGGTAGACGTCATCCGCCGCAGCCTCCTCCCTGAGGTGCGTAGGCACCTCGTACCTCTAAAGGAATCCAGCCGACGAGCTGACGGGAGCAGAACATGAAGATCAAAGTCATTGGCGCTGCCGGCGGCGAAGTCACTGGCTCAGCCTACATGGTCGACACCAGGCAGGCTCGTGTGCTGGTGGATTGTGGTCTTTTCCAAGGCGGCAAACAGTCCGAGGCATTGAACCGGCCACCCGCGCGCCCCAACACCAAACTCGACGCCGTGCTTCTCACCCACGGCCACCTCGACCATACCGGTCGGCTTCCCTTGCTCGCTCAGCTCGGATGGAGCGGGCCCGTGCTGGCCACCACGGCCACAATCGAAATGGCAGCGCTTATCCTACGCGATTCCGCGCGGATTCAGCTTCAAGACACCGTGCGTGAGAATCGCAAGCGCGCCCGTATGGGGAAACCCGAAGTACAGCCCTTGTACACATCCGAAGAAGCCGAGGCGATCATCAAGGATCTGCGCGCTGTACCGTATCAGAAGCCGGTGTCGGTAGCGCCCGGGATTCAGGCTATTTGGTCGGAATCGGGCCACATGCTTGGCTCGGCCAGTATCCAATTGATCGTGCAGGAGGATGGGCGAGAGAAAAAAGTTGTCTTCTCGGGTGACCTGGGCCCCATAGGCATCCCGATCCTGCGCGATTTCGAGCCATTCCACCAGGCGGACATGGTTTTCCTCGAATCGACTTATGGGGATCGAGATCATCGACCGTTTCCTGATACGGTTGACGAGTTCGTAGCCGCGGTCAAGACTGCGGTGAAGGCTCGCGGGAAGATCATTGTTCCTACATTCGCGGTGGGGCGAGCCCAACTACTGACCGGCCTTCTTGCGTGGATGTTTCGGACCAAGAAAGTGAAGCCTTTCCCTATCTTTCTGGACAGCCCGATGGCGATCGAGGCCACCAATATCTATTCCCGACACCGTGAGCTCTTCGACGATGAGATGACGAAATTCATCAAAGAAGGATCCATGCGTTCAGACCTCCGCACCATGCAGATGACGGCGACGGCCGACCAATCCAAGAAGATCAACGACGAGCCGGGGCCGTGCCTGATCATGGCGGGCGCCGGAATGTGCAACGGTGGACGCGTACTGCATCACTTGAAGCAAAACCTTTGGAAGCCTGAGACACAACTGCTTATCGTCGGCTACCAGGGACGCGGGTCGCTTGGCCGGCGGCTGGTAGAGGGACAGAGTCCTGTATTCATTCATGGCGAAAAAATCATGGTTCAGGCCAAAATACACACCATGGGCGGATTCAGCGCCCATGCGGGCCAGAAAGACCTGTTGGGATGGTTCAGCGCCATCGCCCCGAGTAAGCCACGCGTCGTGCTGACGCACGGCGAGGACGACCCGCGCAAGGAATTGGCGAAACAGATTCAGCGGCGATTCGGACTGAAAAGCACTATGCCGAAAATGGGCGACGTGATCGAATGCTAAGCCGCTGTAACCTCGAATAGTTCAAAGCGAGTTGACTAGGTAATGGGCGATTTCGACCTGAGTGTGCACGGACTGACAGTCGGCGAGGTGCATCGCAACCTCCCGCCCGGCCAACTGTATGACCACGCGATCCGCCATGAAAGAGAATCGCGGATTGCAGACAATGGGGCCCTCGTTGCCTATGCCGGCGCCAAGACGGGGCGTTCTCCCAAGGACAAGCATGTGGTGAGGCACCCTGCGTCGGAGGGCGACGTGTGGTGGGGTCCTGTCAACGTACCGGTGGACCCACAGACGTTTGCCATTAACCGCGAACGGGCACGGGATTACCTGAACACCCGCGATCGACTCTACTGTTTCGATGGCTTTGCAGGCTGGGACCCGAAATACCGCCTCAAGGTGCGGGTCATCTGTTCCCGACCCTATCACGCGCTTTTCATGCGCACCATGCTTATTCGTCCCACCAAACCGGAACTGGACACCTTCGCCGAGCCTGATTTTGTGATCTACAACGCCGGCGCGTTTCCCGCCAACCGCCTTACAGCCGGAATGAGCTCCAAGACCAGCATCGACCTGAGCTTCGAGGATCGCGAACTCATCATACTCGGCACGGAGTACGCGGGGGAAATGAAAAAGGGCGTTTTCACGGTGGTCAATTACCTGGCCCCCAAGCGAGGGATACTCTCCATGCACTGTTCGGCGACTGCCGACAAAGAAACGGGTCGCTCCTCGCTCCTCTTCGGACTTTCGGGGACGGGAAAAACGACTCTATCCGCCGACTCCAAACGGCACCTCATCGGAGACGATGAGCATTGCTGGAGCGATGAAGGCGTTTTCAATATCGAAGGCGGCTGCTACGCCAAGGCGATCAACCTCACGCCGGAGTCGGAGCCGGAGATTTTTCAGGCGCTTCGCTTCGGAGCGGTCCTTGAAAACGTGGTGCTCGAGGAGGATCACCGCGTGGATTTCTCGGACACGAGCATCACTCAGAATACGCGCGGGGCATACCCGATCGAGTTTATCCGCAGCGCGAAGATTCCCTGCGTCGCCGGACATCCCACGGACGTGATCTTTCTAACTTGCGACGCCTTCGGGGTCTTGCCTCCGGTCAGCATGTTGTCACCCGCTCACGCGATGTATCACTTCATCAGCGGATACACTGCCAAGGTGGCGGGGACGGAAGTCGGTGTCTCCGAACCGCAGGCGACCTTCTCGCCCTGCTTCGGCGGACCCTTCCTTGTATGGCACCCCAGCAAGTATGCCGAATTGCTATCGGCTAAGATGAACCGGCATGGGGCGCGTGTCTGGCTTGTGAACACCGGATGGAGTGGCGGTGCTTACGGAGTCGGACAGCGGATCAGACTCGCACATAGTCGCGCGATTGTCGATGCGATACACAGTGGGAAATTGGTGCGGGCCCCCAAGCAGCAGGACTCTGTCTTTGGGTTCGACGTTTTGACTGAATGCCCCGGCGTCCCTCCCGAAGCGCTGGTGCCGCGAAAGGCATGGGCCGATGAAGCCGTCTACAACGCCTCGGCGAGGAATCTCGCCGCACTCTTCCGAGAGAACTTCAAGACCTACCAGGATGGAGTAGGCAGTGACGTCCGCGCTGCGGGACCGGTATGAAGCGCATCGCCATCAGCACCGGCGGCGGCGACGCCCCTGGGCTCAACGCGGTTATTTACAGCGCAGTCCATGCGGCCACGGCACAAGGGTTGGAAATCTACGGCGTGCGTGACGGGTTCGAGGGCCTGCTAGCGCCGGATGAGCACGCCGACGGAGGCTTGGTTCGACTGGACCGCGCCGCCGTTCGGAATATCGCCCACCTGGGCGGAACGATCCTCGGAACCACAAACCGCGGCGATCCGTTGAAGTATCAGGTCAAGCAGCCGGATGGCTCCCTCCGTGAGGTCGATCGTAGCGACGAGTTGATTCAGAGGTTTCGCGAGGCGCGTATGGACGCGTTGATCGCAGTGGGCGGTGACGGAACGCTGGGGATTGCCCATCACCTTAGCCAGAAGGGCATGACGATCGTGGGCGTGCCCAAGACGATCGACAACGATTTGCAGGCCACCGTAGTGACGTTTGGATTCGACAGCGCCGTGTCGTTCGCCACGGAGTGTATCGACCGTCTACACGCCACGGCGGAGTCCCACCGGCGAGTCATCGTGGTTGAGGTTATGGGACGATACGCCGGTTGGATTGCGATCCACGCTGGAATTGCCGGCCGGGCCCACGCCATTTTAATCCCGGAGATACCGTTTGATGTTCAGAAGGTCGCGGAACATCTGACCCAGAAGACTGTTGTCGAACAGAAATACGCGATCGTGGTCGTTGCCGAGGGCGCCAAGCCTGTCGGTGGCCAACATCTAGTCAGAGCCGGTGCGAATGCCGACCGTGTTGAACGACTCGGTGGAATCGGCGAGGCGGTGGCCGAACAATTGCACAAGAAGACCGGCAAGGAGACTCGTACCGTGGTGCTCGGACATCTGTTGCGTGGCGGCTCCCCCACCTCGCTTGACCGACTGCTTGGGCTGAACTTCGGTGCCGCGGCCGTACGGGCGCTGGTCGAGGGGCGAACCGGCGTGATGGTGGCGCTGAACCCGCCGCGCACCGAGTACGTGCCGCTCGAATTGGCAGTCAGCAAGCAGAAGCTAGTGCCGATGGACGGTAATGCGGTGGTTACTGCCCGGGCTCTCGACATTAGCCTTGGAGACTAAACACGATGAAAATCGCCCTGGGAGCGGACCATGCGGGTTTCGAGCTGAAGGAGTGCATTAAGGCTTTTTTGGCGAATCTACGGCATGAGATCATCGACTTGGGAACGCATTCAATGGAGCCCGTCGACTACCCCGACTTCGCCGAGGCCGTTGGCCTTTCGGTTCGCCACGGCAAGGCTGAGCGGGGCATCCTGGTGTGTGGGAGCGGCGTGGGCGCGTCGGTGGCCGCCAACAAGATTCGCGGCATCCGTGCTGGACTGTGCCACGATCATTATTCAGCTCACCAGGGCGTGGAGCACGACGATATTAATGTCCTCGTGCTCGGAGGGCGCATCATCGGAGAATCGGTCGCGCTGGAATTCGTGCAGGCGTTTCTCGAATCAAAATATACGGCGGAAGAAAGGCATCAACGCCGCCTCGAGAAAGTGAAACTCTTGGAGCGTCGGTTTTCGGAGTGATAAGAATCAATGACACGCACAAACAAGAAGTTGAAGAGCGAGGCGACCAGCCACGCCCGCGCGGACGCGAGTCGCGAAGACGCTTCCCGTACGCCACTTTCCTGCGGTGATTTTCACAAGATCGACGCCTATTGGCGAGCTTCGAATTATTTGTCGGTCGGCCAAATCTATTTGCTCGGCAATCCCTTGTTGAAGGAACCGCTCAAGCGAGAGCACATCAAGCCTCGATTGCTCGGCCATTGGGGCACGACGCCTGGATTGAATTTCATCTACGTCCATCTCAATCGAATCATCAAAGCGCACGATCTGAACATGATTTACCTGGCGGGACCCGGTCACGGCGGACCGGCGATCGTCGCTCACACTTATCTTGAGGGTACTTACAGCGAGTTTTACTCGAATATCACGCTTGACGAGGACGGGTTACGCAAACTCTTCAAGCAGTTCAGTTTCCCCGGCGGAATCCCCAGCCACGTGGCGCCCGAAACGCCGGGCTCCATTCACGAAGGTGGCGAACTGGGCTATGTCCTGTCCCATGCTTTCGGCGCCGTGTTCGACAACCCCGATTTAATTGCCGCCTGCGTGATCGGCGACGGCGAAGCGGAAACCGGTCCGCTGGCGACAAGCTGGCATTCCAATAAGTTTCTCAATCCAGCCCGAGATGGATGTGTGCTGCCCATCTTGCACTTGAACGGCTACAAGATCGCCAACCCTTGTTTTCTTGCACGCATTCCGAACGATGAGCTGCGCAAACTGTTCGAGGGGTACGGCTACAGGCCGTACTTCGTGGAAGGACATGAACCGGAAGCGATGCACCAAGCAATGGCCGAAGTGCTCGACCACGCTCTTCTGGAAATCAAGCAAATTTGGGCAGAATCGCGGATAAACGAGTCCCGGAAGCGACCCGCCTGGCCCATGATCGTGCTCCGCACGCCCAAAGGCTGGACCTGCCCCAAGGAGATTGACGGAAAAAAGTGCGAGGACTACTGGCGAAGCCATCAGGTTCCGATGAGCGACATGAGCACGAAAGAGCACATCAAACTACTTGAGAAATGGATGAAGAGCTACCGGCCCGACGAACTCTTTGATTCACGCGGGCGTTTTCGCCCCGAGCTGGCCGAGCTCGCGCCGACGGGCCATCGGCGCATGGGTGCTAACCCCCATGCCAACGGAGGCCTGCTCAAGAAGGAACTCCTTCTGCCGGACTTTCGCGATTACGCCGTGGACGTCTCCCACCCCGGTGGGTCAACGGCTGAGGCAACGCGCGTAATGGGCAAGTTCCTCCGCGACGCTATGAAGTTGAACCTGGAAAACCGGAATTTCCGACTCTTCAGTCCCGATGAGAATAACTCCAATCGTTGGAACGACGTTCTCGAAGTCACTGACCGTTGCTTCATGGCCGACATCTACCCGGAAGATGACCACCTTTCTCCGGAGGGTCGGGTGATGGAAGTTCTTAGCGAGCACCAGTGCCAAGGCTGGCTGGAGGGATACCTGCTTACCGGCCGCCACGGATTCTTTTCTTGCTATGAGGCATTCATCCACATCGTCGATTCGATGTTCAATCAACATGCGAAGTGGCTCAAGACCTGCAACCACATTCCCTGGCGTCGCCCGATTGCTTCGCTCAATTACCTGCTTTCCAGCCACGTTTGGCGGCAGGATCACAACGGCTTCTCCCATCAGGATCCGGGATTCATTGATCATGTGGTGAACAAGCGAGCCGAGGTCATTCGCGTCTATTTGCCGCCTGACGCAAATTGCTTGCTTTCGGTCACCGATCGCTGCCTGCGGAGCTGCAATTACGTGAATGTCATCGTGGCGGGCAAGCAGCCGGCGCCCCAGTGGCTTACGATGGACCAGGCCGTCAAGCACTGCAGCGCCGGGCTTGGGATCTGGGAATGGGCTAGTAATGACAAGGGCGGCGAACCCGATGTCGTAATGGCTTGTTGCGGCGACGTGCCGACTTTGGAAACTCTGGCCGCAGTGGACCTCATGCGCAAGCACGTGCCGGAGTTGAGGGTAAGGGTCGTCAACGTCGTGAACTTGATGACCCTTCAAGCTCCCAATGAACATCCTCACGGCCTGCCGCATGGGGAATTCGACGCGATTTTTACCAAAGACAGGCCGGTGATCTTCGCGTTCCACGGTTATCCATGGCTCATCCACCGGTTGACCTACCGACGGACCAATCACGAGAACCTGCATGTCCACGGCTACCGCGAAGAAGGGACGACGACGACGCCTTTCGATATGGCGGTCCGCAATCAGCTTGACCGCTTTAGCCTGATCAGCGACGTGATCAACCGGGTTCCAAAGCTCGGAGAGCGTGCTGCCTACGCACAGCAGGCGATTCGCGAGAAACTAATCGACCATAAACGCCATATTGCCCAGCATGGCGACGACATGCCTGAGATCCGCGATTGGCAATGGGCCCGGCCAACGGCGGCTGCGCGATCGGCTCGCTCAACGGAAGCCGACAACGAATAACGGCGGGCATCACCACGACAATGAACACCGTCGCGAACTATCAGTCCGTTGAACAGCTACGTGACCGGCGCGCCGTAACGATCCGTGCGATAAAGCCCGGAGACAAGACGCTGCTCCGGGAAGCCTTCAAGAAGTTGGACGACACGTCAATCCGACTACGCTTTTTCGGGCCCAAGATGGAGTTGACCGATCAGGAACTTATCCAAGCTACGGAAATAGACTTTGTTCGAAACGTCGCTCTTGTTACGTGCGTCCAAGAGTCGGCAAGAGAGCGGATCATCGGGGTCGGGCGCTACATCACTTACGAAGAACGGAGGCCGCCATTGACCGCAGAAGTCGCCTTCATCGTCGAGGAGGACTTTCACGGCCAGGGAATCGCGTCCATTCTGTTCAGGCACTTGGTGTTGATTGGTCGGGAACAGGGCGTTTCCCGATTTGCTGCTGAGGTGCTCCCCGGAAACCAAACGATGCTCAAAGTCTTTGACCGGGCCGGCCTTCCCATTGAGACAAAGGCGTCGACGGACTGCGTTCACGTTACGATCTTCTTGAACAATGATGCAAGATCGTAGTGCTGCCTTGAAGCAAGGCCAAAACAGTCTACATCGTTGATCCCGGCTACGATTCGCTTGCAGTGAGGCTGACCTGCCCCCAATTCATGTACCAGCCGCAAAGAAAGCCGACCGTACATCGCCGCGTCGTGCGCGTGCCCAAACCACTTCGTAATCGCTTCTTGGAGACGATCCGCGGAGGATTCTGTAGCCGATACTACAAATTTATGTAAAAGAAGAGCTTTTCAATGGAGGCAGGGGGAATCGAACCTCCAAGCCCATTCCATAAGTAAAGAATCCACAAGCACTTACAACGCACGTTCTCACGACATGCGGTCTGACATTCGTAAATCGTCCGAATCCGAACCGCTGGCAGGAAACTACAGCGGTGGGCTGGTCTACAATCCGCGACAGCTAAAACGTGTTTCCCTTGCCGCGTCGCGATCCGAAAAGCCGGGGCGGCGATTATGGGGAATACGTCAGCGTCAATCAGAAGCTCTTCCGAGAGAACGAGAAGGACGATCAGGGCCTCGGAGTCTTTGAACGGTTCTGATTGGGCGTCCTTTCCTTTGTTTGCCTTGCAACGACCATTCCCGCGGGCGCGGGGTTACTTTCTTGGGTTACGACGTTGCCGATAAGAGTTGCCATCCGCAGGACGTCAGTCACTTCCATTGTTGGAAAAGGTAAGCACGAATCGGCTTTTTAAGAAGGAAGTTTATTCAACGTGTCTTTTTGAACACTCATTGCGTTGAAGAGCCGAGGCGAACGCTTGTTCGACCAACAGTCGGCGGCACGCGGCGTGCTGGAAATCAAGTAGGGAATTCTTACCGAGGTGCCGCGGCGTAGGGATGCGCTTGAGTAGGGCGCGTTCCGTGCGAAGCCGCAGGCGCACGACGATGACGACGCACTTCTTCAAAGGGCGAGCAGAGCAAGCGGTCCGCGTGACCGTCCAAAAGGCGGCCGTGCTAACCGGCGCTTTGATGGTCCAGCTCATTCTGGGGACGGTATACGGTTACAGCATCTTCTGGCAGCCCTTGGAGGCGAAGCTCTGGCCGCCGATCCTTACTGCGGACCAGGCGAGCGCGCTCGCTCCCAGGGACGGACAGCGCTCCGCCGGTTCACTCATTGTCGCGGATGCAGCTGCCGCGGTTCGTGAACGCGAGCATCGTCTCGGCGTGCTCAAATATGCCTTCGCGATCTGTTTGCTGTCGTTCGCGGCTTCGATGGTTGTCGCGGGCCGACTGCAGGACTTGAAAGGGCCACGGTTCACCGCCGCCATTGGCGGGGTCATCTTAGGGACCGCGTTTCTCCTCGCCGGGGCCATGAACACGCTCGTCGTGTTCTACGCCTGTCACGCGGTGGTGATGGGGGCCGCAGTGGTGGCGTTGTTGACGCTGTTCGATGTCTTGTCGCGCGGCGCGGATCAAGGTCGCGTGCGGATGTTGCAATCCGTCCCTTACGGAGTGATGACCGCAATGGTGGTCGTGGGCGTTCTCTTGGCCCAGAACTACGTCTCCAACAGCCCTGGCAACAAGGTGCTGTTGCTGTGGGGCACTGTCGGTTTGCTGGCCGGCATGGGAATCGGATTCGCTTATGTTTGCCCCATTGCGGCGCTCGTCAAATGGTTTCCGCAGCAGAAGGGCCTTGTCTCGGGACTGGCGGTCGCGGGGTTTGGGCTTGGCGCTTACATCATTTCCGGTCGAACGCGGTTTGGCGGCGTGGGGTTCATCGAGGCACACGGCATCGAGAGTTTTTTTCGACTTCACGGCGTCATTGCCGTCGCAGTGGTTTGCAGTGGAGCGATGCTCCTGAGAAACCCATCGACCGCGGCAGTGCGGCCGACCACGGCACAGGGTTCGACCGAACGCAACTCGACATGGCGTGAGCTGCTTCGCTCCGCGCGTTTTTACGCGGTTTGGGCCATGTTCTTCAGCGGGGCAATGGCCGGTCTGATGGTCATTGGAATACTCAAACCCTTCGCCGGGAGTCAGCTCTTGCGGGCCGCTGAACAAGTGAAGGACGTGCTCGCCGAACCGCTGCGAAATGAGCTGCTCCTAAAGGGTGCGACGGCTGTGGGAGTGCTGTCCCTTTTCAACGCCGCCGGCCGGGTGATTTGGGGTTGGCTTTCCGATCGGTTGGGGCGATCCGTCACCATGACGGCGATGTTCGTGCTGCAGGGGATTACGCTCCTAAGCCTGACCACATTGGATACGGAAGTGGAACTCGCCGTCGGCGCGGCATGCGTGGGGTTCAATTTCGGCGGTAATTTCGCCTTGTTTCCCTCGCTGACCGCCG
>Ga0137351_1000032_pt1 | contig 11176 bp, 7 predicted proteins | sample EasRivERMLT690_2_FD_104760 | JGI IMG/M metagenome (GOLD analysis project Ga0137351, IMG submission 104760) | Soil microbial communities from meander-bound floodplain in the East River, Colorado, USA - East River MetaG ERMLT690_2 | ecosystem: Environmental > Terrestrial > Soil > Floodplain ...
ATCCAGCCCGGTTCTCGCCCACTGCGGCGCGACGAAGATCACGGCCCCCAACGCCACCAGACCAGCGGCAAAGACCATGCCGCGAATCGCAAGGGGCCGAAGGGAAAGAGCGGCACCCAGCGGCAGGTTCTGGATGACCCGTTCGGTGTCGATGATGACCTGCCGCATCATCGCCGCCGATCCCGTTTTGGTTTGATTCCTCGAACCATCGCTCAAGGGCGATGGTTCTGACGTTTGATTCCTCGAACCATCGCTCAAGGGCGATGGTTCTGCCGCTTGCTCCAGGAAATTGACCGTGCTGGAGAGTCGGTCTTGAAGGGCTTGGAATCGCCGCTCGAGTTCGGCGGCGAGTTCGTCGATTCCCAATCTCGCCCGCATCGGTCGCACCACCCAATGGATGATTGCCCCGACGAAACCCGCCACGAAAAGAACGCCGCCGAACATCCGCAGCGCGGGCGGCAGCCAAAACAGCCAGTCGAGCGTCACCACTGTGAGAAACGAGCCGACTCCGCCCGCCAGGACGGCGAACAGTCCGTAACCGATGAGGCGCCGCCGGACCATCTTCCGCAGCGCGGATAGGTAAGTTACGATGACGTTCTGTCGGTCCATCCACGAACCCCAATGATGATCGTCTAGGACATACGCATGGCACTGGCGACACGGCAGTGGTACACGGATACGCTGCACCAGACTAAAGCAATCCGAATGCCTTGCGCAAGCCCCACTCCGTAGATATCATAAGCACGAATAGCATCAATATCAGTTTTGAGTCCCATAATGTCTCGATAACATCATCGGGAATCTGCACACTGCGATCGCGTATACCGGCGAAATCGCCCTCCAACTGGTCCAGATCCAGCACTCGCCCTCCGGTGATGGCGGCGATACGCTCCAAAACCTCATGGTCCGCTTCCGGGCGTCGCGCTTCGAGGTCGGGCCGCTCCACCCGAACCAACACGGAGGCCGAATGGTCGCCCGGTCGAGGTGCGATGTCTGCCGATTCCAGTGCGAAACCGCCCGGTTTCGGCGGGACGTAAGCCCCTTCGAAGATGCTCGACTGGGGACTGGTTCGATGCACGTCGAACCGCGTTGCTACGGGAGGAACGCCGGTCGAGGAGGGCATGCCTTTATGCGCGTCCGTCGTGCCGGATTCGGTCAGTGCGATGGGTAAAGTATCATGTTGCTCGGACAACAGTTGGGCGTCGAAGAATTCGACTTGGACGCGGACCGGCTCGCCGTAGGCGTAAGTGCGGCGGTCGGTCCGCAGAACGTAGCGGCGGTCCTGCGAGGTACGGGCGTCGCGCATCAACTCCCTTGCGACTTGCACCCAGTAGCTGTCGTGCAAGAACTCGCCGTTGTGTCGCCGCCAACGCCAAGTGTCGTCCGTCGCCTGGAAGAAAAGTTTTCCCGCGCCGTATCGACCGGTGACCACGATGGGCATGGCGCCGGTCGCGGTGCGCAACGTGGGGTGTTCAGCCAATACGGACGCGCCGGGTCTTGGGCCGAGCGTTCTCGCTACCCAATACAATTCCGGCAATGACTCGAACAGCGTTGCGTTCGTCGCTCTGTCGGCCGCGAAGCGGAACACACGACTTCGTTGACCCTCAGCAGTCAACTGCGGTCGATACCCCGCGACAAGAGGTGCGTCGTAGCGACCGAGAAAACCAGAGTCGATCGAAACCGGGATCAGTTTCTCCAGAGGGGTCCCCAAGTATCGGTGGGGTGCCGCCCTTTCACCGGCGATCAACCCGAATCCTCCACCTTCATTCCCCACAAAATCCAACAGCATGTTCATCTGAGCCGCCGTCAAGCAGCCGCCGCGGGGATCCACGTCGCCGAACAGCACCACGTCGTAGCGATTGAGTTCCTCCGGCGTGTCAGGAAAGCGCCGGATGGGGTCTGTGCCTTCCTGGATGAACTGCTCGTCAGCCTCGATCAGTAGTCCGCTGATCTGCATGGTTTGTTCGCGGACCAAAGCGTTCTTGAGATATCGATACTCGTATCGCGGATAGCCCTCGACGTAGAGCAGGCGAAGTCCGCCTTCCAGGATCGCAACGTCCACTCGCTCTGTGTTGTTTTGCGTATTGGTTTCGCCCGCAGTGATGGCTGATCCCTCGCCCCAACGCTCAAGGGCGTTGGGGCTGATCGCGGCTTCGACGCGGTATCGCGCCGCTCCTCCACGGGTGGGTTTCGTTCGCAACTCGACGGACGTGGCCCCGACCGTGGGATCAAGTGAAACGGTTTGCGTTGCGACCGTTGCTCCGTTTCGTTCGTCCACCAACGCGACGCGGACCGGCGTCGACTCGGTTAGCCCTCGTGCGGAAAGCTGCGCCTCAACGGCCAGAATGTCGTTCACGAACACGCCGTCCTGGGCGCGAACAGATCCGACCTCAACGTCCCGAACCGGATCGGGCGATCCGATGCGCAGGGGGAAGATCGGGATTTGCCGCCCCGTCGCCAGATCGAGTGCGTCCTTGAGGCTGGTCGGCTGGGTCGATCGGCCGTCGCTCGCCAGGACCACCGCGGCCAGTCGCCGACCCTGCGCTTTGTCGATCACCTGGCGAATCGCCTGGGCGAGGTCAGTGCTCATCCCCTCCGCTTGGATGGACCTTACGGCCTCCACCAGCGGGGGGAGAGTTGCGGCGGAGTCAGCGTAGCTCTGCGGCTCAACCGCTCCGGAGAACGTATAGAGTTGGATGGCATTGTGTTCGAGCAATCGTGCCAGCGGCGCATTCCCGTCGCGTGTGAAGGCCCCTTGCAGCAGTTCGAGACGCGTATAATCATGGACCGCCGCGGGAGCATCCAACCCCGCACCACGGGCAATCGTCGCGGCTAGGGTCTCATCCGAGTAGCGATCCCGCGTGGCCATGCTTAAGGACGTGTCCAGCACGACGGCGACATGCGAGGTCTCGACGCGGTTTCTTTGAAGCACCAGGGTCGGGCGGCACAACATCGCCACAACGAACGCGATGGCACTGCAACGTACGACGGCCAGCACCAGTCGGCGACCGGGCGACGTGCGCTCCCGTCGGTAATTCAGCGTCACCCACGCCAAAGCCGCCAGCGCAAAGCCGAGCAACATCCACCCCGCGAACTCGCTTTCCCACTTCAACAAGAGCGGCGCATCGCGCCCCAGGCGGATGTTTTCAAGGTCGAGGAGCCATTCGATCAATCGCGTCACCGCTTGTCCTCAAATCGTCGCGCATCCCGCGGCATGCTGTGCGCAGGATATTCTCGAACCAACACTCAAAGGTGTTGGTTCTGACGCGGGGAACCGAACCGCATGGCCATCCAGATTTCACCGAGCAACAATACGATCACCAGGTACAGGGCGACGGAGGCAAGTTCGGTCGACCGGGCGGTGATCGGGCGCTCGTCCGTCGCCGTCGTGTCCGTAACGATTCGAACCGGTCGATCCAGCGCCTCCGCCAACTTACGGTCATCCACGCTTTTCAGGTTGGATTCCGCGGGATCGACGTTTGCGGCAACGGCCCGCGACGTTGAGCCGATGCTCAGCGTCAGAATCTGCGTGCGCTCGACGGGCCCGTACGAAAGGGCCAGGGCATCATCGTAAGCGATAATGGACGGCTCAAAGGCGGCCCCCTCACCTAGGATGACACGCAATGGCATGGAACTTTCCGCCGGCCCAAGCGGTTCGACGACGCTTTGGCCGACCAGCACATTGCGGTGTTCGCCGTGCGGTCGTACCAAATAGGAGACCGCATTGAGCATCACCGCAACGTAATCCCCCTTGGCGGGGAGGTTGGTCCAGTCCATGTTGGCCGTTGTGGTCCATAGAAGCACCCGCCCTTTTCCGAATGTCGACGCCAGGAGGGCCGGTGCATCATTGCCGTATCGTAAAACCACCTCGGCACGATTGGGATCCGTTTCGATCGGTACGTAATGCTCCACGCGGGCAAGGAAAAGTCCGCTGGTGGGGTGAACGGCGAACTCGGCCACGATGGGGTGAACTTGACGGTCCAACTTGAGTTCCGCGGCCCCGGCCACCATGGAAGCAAGATCGATCGGTCGACCGATCCTGCCCGGCATCACTCCAGCACCGTCGGCGTAGCCGTAGCGGTTGTAGTGGTCGGCGCTGACCAGATCACCGAGGAAGATAAGCAGCCCGCCGCCCGCGGAGGTGAACCGCTCAATCTGAGCCCACTGCTTAGCGGATAACCGTCCGACGTTGCACAACGCAACCACGTCGTAGGCGGGCAACGCCTCGCCTTCCAGTTCCGATTCGGAGATGACCTTCGGGCTTACCAGGTTAATCGTTGCCGATCGACCCTCCACCGCCGCCGTTGAGCGACGCAGGTCAGCACCTCGACCCTTGAGTCGTGGTGCGAGGTACTCTCTCATAAATCCGGATTTGTTGGGGGCCAACGCCGTCGCTAGGAATCCGGCCTGCCCGTCCAGCAGCTTTACCCCCGGACGCCCGTCTACCAACAGCACCGGCGCCGATTCACGAACCTCCAGGGAGAGATAGCGGGCATCGTCTTCCTCAAGCATGTTCTGCGTCGCCGCCGTAACCTTGGCCTCAAGAGCGTGAGTGCCCGCGGCTGAGAATACCATCGATACGCTGGAAACGACCGAAGATCCCGGTTCCACGCGGGGAATTTGTTCTCGGCGGATGGTCTGCCCGTCGCGGCGCACCTGAAGAGATGCGTTTCGCACGGTCGAGACGCCGAAGTTGGTGACTTCGACGGCGATCCGAACGGGTACGTTGATGCCGACCAGCGGCGACTCTGGCGCCAAGCGGGTGACGGCGATGTTATCGCCGGACTCGACATCAACGCGGATCAAATTCAAATCCACCGAGGAGTCGGACAAGGCGGCGGCGAGTTGTCGAGTCGCTCGTACCGCCGCCGTCGGATTCTGTGGTGAGTCCGAATCCCAGACGTCCTTAGGGAAATCGGAGAGGAGATAGACCACGCGGTTTCCAGCCGCCGCGTCGGAGGTTTTGAGAATGTCGCGCGCCGCGGTCAACGCACCCACGGTGTCCGTCGCACGTTGCGTGGGTCGAATCGCTGAAAGAGACTCACGAACGAACCGCCGATCGTAGGCCGCGTGGGCGATCAGAGCTTCCGCCGGCGCCGCCAACGTCACCAGGCTCACCGAATCCGCCGGGGGGAAGGAATCCACGAGCCGCGTGGCGCAACCTTGGGCCGCGGCGAAGCGAGTCCGCCCGTCAGCCCCGTGGGCGTTCATGGACAACGAGTTGTCCACCAGCACGATCCGATGAACTCGCGAGGAGCTTCCCGGCAGGATCGCCGAGGCGGGGACGTAGGGCCGGGCGACGGCTAAACCCAGCAGCACCACGACGCCGATCCGAGCCAGCATCAGCAACAGTTGTTCTAGTCGAACGCGCTTGGCGCTTCGCCGATTGGCGGCCAAGAGAAACGTCATCGCCGCCCACGGTATTCGCCGAAATCGCCGCCGGTTGAGGAGATGGATTAGGACAGGAATCAGCCCGGTCAGCAGGGCAATGCCCGCGATCGTCGGATGGACGAAGGGCATGTTGGCGAGCAGCGGCGGCGGCATGTTGGATTACTCTCTCGCGACAACGCTCAAGGGCGTTGCCGCTGACGCTATCCTCCGCCCAGCACCCGCGACGAATGCTGCCTTAGACGCGCCGCCCGCGTCGCCAGGTATCCACTCAGGGCCACGTCCAAGGCCATGGCGGTACTGAACACCGTGTAATCGATCAGCATGTGCCCGCAACCGGTACGCAACTGCGATTGGAAATGCTCCACCTCCTCCACATACCGTGCCCGCAACGATCGTGGGTCGGTCAGCAAACGACCCATCGATTCCAACCCGTCGAACATCGTCGGACCGGAAAACGGCAGGGTCAGCTCGGCGGGGTCCCACAGGTTCCAGATGATCACCTCGTGCCGTCGATAGCGCAGATGCTTCAGGCCTTTCAGGATCGCCGCGGGAGCGTCAAACAAGTCGCTGATGAGAATGATGAGCAGGCGGTGGTTGAGCCGTTCAGCGAGTTCGGCCAGGACGCGGCCGATCGACGTCTTTGCGGGACCGGTTTTCCCGGCCAGTTCGTGTACCAGTGTTTTCCAATGGTGAGCATTGTTCGATGGCCTCAGAAAATGGGTCAGGTGTTCATCGAACAAGGTCAAGCCCACGGAATCCTGCTGTTGCAGCGTCAGGTAAGCGATCGCCGCCGCGACGGCGGTGGCGTATTCGTGCTTGCTCATTCCCTCGTCGGCGGAGCGGTAACTCATCGACTCGCTGCAATCGACGACCAGCATGAGGTTGAGGTTCGTCTCCTGCTCGTACTCTTTGATGAAGTATCTGTCGGTCTTGCCGAACACTTTCCAGTCGATGTGCCGCAGGTCGTCGCCCTGGGTGTATGCCCGGTGGTCGGCGAACTCCACGGAAAGCCCGCGCTGCGGGCTGTGATGGATGCCGCTGAAGAAGCCCTCGACGATCAGCCGGGCGCGCAGCTCCAACCCGCTGATCTTGGCCAGCACCGTGGGGTCGAGGTATTTGCGCTAATCGGTCCCTCCCGTTTGCATGGCAGTGTCTACCTGCACGCCCCAAAGCTCACGGGCCTTGGGGCTACCGCCGCAAAGCGCGGCCCTTCCGGCGCGGCGCTATCCCTACGCGGGATCGGCCGCGAACACTCGACGGGCCATGGCCTCGTCCATCGTCGCCGACGGGTCGGCGGGCAGCGTCTCGATCAAGTTTCGAATGATATCGTCGCTGTGGATGCCGTCCGCTTCGGCGTTGAAGTTCGTGAGAATGCGGTGCCGCAGAACCGGACCCGCAACGGTGCGGATGTCCTCCGTGGAAACGTAGTACCGCCCCTTGAGGATCGCCCTGGCCTTGCCCGCCAACACCAAATTCTGTGACGCCCTTGGTCCCGCGCCCCAGGCCACATAGTCCTTTATCATTTTGGGAACGCTCCCCTGGTCCACCCGCGTCGAGCGCACCAAGCGCATCGCATAGCGGATCACATGGTCCGCGCAGGGTACGCGCCGGACGATCTCCTGAAGCTCGATCACCTCGCGGGCGTTGAGCGTGCGATCGGTGGGCACTTCCAGCGGCGACGTGGTCATGCGTACAATCTGGAACTCCTCCTCCTCGCTCGGATATCCCACGATCACCTTGAACATGAAACGATCGAGTTGGGCTTCCGGCAAAGGGTACGTGCCCTCCTGTTCGATGGGGTTCTGTGTCGCAAGGACGAAGAACGGCCTCGGAAGTTTGTGGGGGAAACCGGCCGCCGTCACTTGGTGTTCTTGCATGGCCTCCAATAGCGCCGCCTGAGTCTTCGGCGGCGTACGATTGATCTCATCCGCAAGAACGACATTGGCGAACACCGGTCCCTTCACGAAACGCAGCGACCGTGCCCCCGTGCCCCGGTCCTCCTCAATGACTTCGGTCCCGGTGATGTCCGAGGGCATCAGGTCCGGTGTGAACTGGATGCGCGAGAAGCTAAGCGAAAGCTGCCGCGACAGAGTGCTCACCAGCAAAGTCTTCGCCAGGCCCGGCACGCCTTCCAGAATGCAATGACCATTGCAGAACATGGCGATCAGAAGCTCCTCCACGACCGCTTCCTGACCCACGATGGTCCGCGCGATCTGCGCGCGCAGCCGGTCGTATGCGGCGACCAGTTTCTCGACAAGGGCCACGTCGTCGAGGGGTTCGACGGCCTCTTTCGCCTGCGGCTCCGTTGACATCACAAACTCCTATTCTGGGTGCATGATCCGCCCGGCGTCAGGGGGCGGCATTGATGGCGTCGATCAACGCCCGCAACCGTCCCGTGCTCCGCCGGTCGAAGGCAAAGATCAGACGGGCATTGTCCGGATAGGAGCCTTCTTCGCCCTCGATCGGACCGGCGGTCTGCTCCATTCGACCTTCAGTAAGAATATCGGCGAACGCCCCGTTGATCTGGGACAATGTTTCAGCGGTAAGCGGAGAGTTCAGGCGTAGCACGAGCCGGTTATCCACGTATCGCATGGAATGGTACCGGCGGTAAAAATTCACTACCGCCGACGCCGCATCTTCCGCGCGGTCAAATACCTGGAACAATTGCAAGTCGGTCGAATCGATCATCTCGTTTCCCAGCAACTCGGTTTTCACGTACTGCAACCAATGCGGCCAATACGTGCCGCCCGGCTCCTCGCACATGACGATGGGGATGAGCGCCGTTTTCGCGGTCTGAACAAGCGTTAGGGCTTCGAAGCCTTCGTCTTGCGTGCCGAACCCGCCGGGGAACAGGACGATCGCCTCGGCCTCCTTCACGAACATCAACTTTCTCGTGAAGAAGTACTTGAAATTAACCAGCTTCGCATCGTCGGTGATGAAGCTGTTCGTGGCTTGCTCGAACGGCAAGCTGATCGCCACTCCGAAACTTTTTTGCCGCGTGGCTCCATGGTGGCCGGCACGCATGATGCCGTCGCCCGCCCCGGTGATGACCATCCAGCCGTGGTCCTGCATCAGCTCGGCGAACTTCCGGGCCTCGGCGTATTGCGGATGATGTTCCGAGGTCCTCGACGAACCGAAGATGGTGACCTTGGGGACATGCGCGTAGGGCGCGAACACCTTGAACGCGTAGCGCAATTCCTTGAGCGCGGTGTTGAGGATCTTTAGGTCGCCGCGATCGGCGCCGTCGGCCGCGAGGCGACAGATCGTCACCATCATTTGCGCCAACAGGTCGTTGTGTTCGCTGGGGGCGAACTCGGCCAGCAGTTTCGCGATCGCCTCCGTTCGCTCCTGTCGCCGGTCCTTTCCCGTCCCCGCCGCCGAACGGTCTGCCGTCAATTCGTGGTCCTTCATTGTCCGACGTTAAACTCCTCTAAAAAGACTATACGCCGCCTTGCGTATGCGGGCTAACAGGTCGCCGAACAACTCACGGGCCGTTCGGCTGATTGGTGTATAGCGGCATGGAGCGACCTACTTCTTTAAAGCTGGGCGCGAATGCCCCTAAGAATCGAGGTAAGGCTCAATGGCGAGTTCCATGACCACCTCGTCATGGACCGGAACGCCGCGCTCGCCGACGATCGGTATCTGTGGCTTGATCTTGCGGGCTTCGTCGACCACGCCGAGGTTGATCACGGTCATCCGAAATCCGAGGCGCTGGTAAAAGTCGATCACCCGCAGGCGATCGTTGGTCGTGGCTAGCCAGATCTTGCGGCAACCTCTTTGGCGCGCCGTTTCGATCGCGTTGAGCATTAACGATGACCCGATCCCCGCACCCTCCAACGTGCTGTTGAGCGTCAGGACCTCCATCCCGTCTGAATCGAGGTGGTAGGTGAGAAGTCCCACAATCGCCCCGTCGCGCCGCTCGACAAAGCCTTGCTCCTGGTGAGGGTAGAAGGCCTTGCCATGGCTCATGCTGATTTTGCTGCCCCAATGACGCTCGATAAAGTCGGCAACATCCCTGCGGTCGGCATCGCCGATTTCGGTTCGAGACATGGCAATCGTTGTAACCGGAGCAGGCCGAATGTGCCAGCGGCTACACCCGCGCGGATTTGGGAGCGGCCGGCGCGTCGAGGTATAGAATGCGCCCGCAGACGTTACAGAGCAGGATATCGTCGCGAGTCTGGAGGGCGTTGATCACCTCCAAGGCGACCTTCATGTTGCAGCCGCCGCACGCCCATTCGTCCCGTTTGGGACGAAGTTTGGTGACGGGCGCCATGGCCTCACCCTCGTGACGCAGGGCGACGCGATTGAAGATGTCGATCGCCGCCGCCGTGATCTTCCCGGCGAACGCTTGTCGACCGGCAGCGAGGTCGTCACGTTCCTGTTGCGAATGGGCGTCAAACGCCTTCAGGGCCTCCTCGGCTGCGGCGACTTGGTCCAGCAGCTTAGCCCGTTCGGCTTCGATCACCGCTCCTTCGGCCTTCATCACTCCAAGCTCCTCCATGAGCTTGAGGACGCCACCCTCCAGCTTGAGGTTGTCGGCTTTTTCCGTGTTCATCGCCGTGAGAATAGCCGCGTACTCTTTGTTCGTTTTCGCTTTATTCAGCGCCTGCCGATGTTTGCCGACGGCCTCCTCCCTGACCGCAACGTCCAGGGAGAGGGCGTCGAGCCGCATCTGGCACTCGCGTACCTTGCGGTGATTCTCTTGGAGCTTCTCGTCGATCCGGCGGATTTGACGTTGGCGGAGTTCGACTTGGAGCGCTTTGGATTCGCGGTTTCGGTCGATGGCGGCGAGCTGCATCTCCACAGCCTGCAAGCGGCGGAGCTCTTCCAAAGTGACGCCCATTGACGGTTCCGCGGGTAAAGAGCCGATCTCTCAGGCGGACGCCATACCCTCGCCCCCGCCTACGTGGGTGCATTATGGCCTACCATGCAGCACCACGCAAGAGCGCGAATTCTGGGGCAGTTCTGGCCGTACTCGGAGGCTATCCGTCCTCACTAAGCCTCCGTCGCTTCGTGGCTACTAGGGACTACATCGTCCGCAACGGTCGCGGCAGAAACCGGTACCGCACGTGCCGCCGGGGCAGTGTCCGTGCGTATCGTTGATGCACGGATCGCCGTCGTTGTCCCCGCCGGCGCACGTCTTCACGCACGTGGCCTCGGCGCCAAACGCCGCGACGCACGGCGTCGGGCTCGTACAGGGGGTGCTTCCGCACGTTACGGTCGACAGGCAGGGACACGGACCGCCGAACGGATACGCCTTCTGTTTCACGGCATCCACCACCGCCAAGATATCCAACGCGTTGATATCCCCGTTCAGCTCGGGCAGGTTGGGCTGAAGCTGGGCGATGGCCTTCGCCAAAGCACCCGGCAGGCTCTTGAACTTGTTGACCAACTGCGCGACGTCGGTCACGTCGGGCTGAGTCGAGGTCGAAGGCGGGTTGAACGGCGCCTCCACGTCGCCAGAACGCGCCGTCTTCGCTACGAGGGGGTGCGAAACCATGGTGCAGTCGTTTTCGTTGCCCACACACGACGCGTCGAGAATGTGAACATGGTAAGTGGAGCTTGGGACGATCTCCGCGCCGACGACGTGGACAAGTCCCTCCGATGTCCAATCATAATAAAGCGGAGTGCACTGCAACCTGGCAGCCCTGAAACTTCCGCTCGCCGGAATGTCCTGTGATTCGAGGTAATTGCTCGGCAGGCCGACCCAGCGCACACATCCACCCGGATCGGAACAACTTGGACCGAATTCATAGCTCGAAAAATCGGGCGGAGGGCAGCACGG
>Ga0137351_1000036_pt1 | contig 10975 bp, 8 predicted proteins | sample EasRivERMLT690_2_FD_104760 | JGI IMG/M metagenome (GOLD analysis project Ga0137351, IMG submission 104760) | Soil microbial communities from meander-bound floodplain in the East River, Colorado, USA - East River MetaG ERMLT690_2 | ecosystem: Environmental > Terrestrial > Soil > Floodplain ...
CATGCGTTCGATCTCGATGATTGCACAGATGGCCGCCGGCGCCGCCCACGAGTTAAACAACCCTCTTGCGGTGATCTCCGGTCGTGCCCAGATGGAACTCACGAAATGCGAGGACCCCGAACAACGCCGGAAATTGGAAATCATCGTCGAGCAAGCCCAGCGAGCATCGGAGATCGTGTCCGAGTTGATGGTCTTCGCCAAACCGGACGCACCGAGACCGGTCGTTCAATCGCTGGCCGAAGTGCTCGAATCGGCCTATCAGCACTGGCAAAGCGCCTCCGGCCTCGGTCCGGACCGGCTGATCCTCTCCCAGCGCGACGCCGACTCCTGCGTCTATTGCGACGGTGCTCAGCTTGGAGAAATCCTTGAGGCGGTTTTTGCCAACGCCCTCGAGGCCACCGATCCCGCTACGAGGCGCATCCAAGTCAACTTACCCTCCCGCGCTTCCGATGAGACAGTCCGGATCGTGGTCGAGGACAACGGCGTCGGCATGACGCCTGACGTTCTGGAACATTGCCTCGACCCGTTTTTCTCCAGTCGACCGGCGGGTCGTGGACGAGGATTGGGACTTTCGCGGGCCTATCGACTCGCGGAGATCAACGGCGGAACCCTGTGGCTCGAATCAAAACCGCAACACGGAACCAAGGTCACCATCGAGCTGCCGGCCCGAGCGCCAACGGCCTAGAGCGCCGTGTTGTCCTTCTACCAGACAAGTCCGTTTCAGATTGCCAATTGCCAATTGCCGATTGCGCTCCGAACCCCAAGCGCCAGCGCGGGGCCATTGGGCCGGTCGCTGGCGCTCCCGGTTCGGACCGGCCATCAGAAATCGGCAATCGGCAATTCCTCGGAGGATAATGCTTCATGTCCGATCGCACACCCAAGATTCTTCTGGCTGAGCCTGACCCGGACATGGTTGACATGCTGGTCGGATTGCTGCGGGGGCGGTTCGACGCACAGGTGACTTGCGTGAGCAACGCCGAGTCCTGCCTGAACACCGACCTCTACGACCCTCACGATCTGGTGATCGCGGAGTGGGAGTTGGACGACTCCGACGGCCTGCAACTCACGGAGCATCTGACGATCCTCAGTCCGCGGCCGATCATTCTGCTTGCCGACGAACCCACCAGCCACGACGCCATCGAGGCCATGAGGCTCGGAGTGCGCGACTTGTTCGTGAAGCCGTTCCCGTTTGAGGATTTGCTCGACGCAACCCAGCGCGCCGTGACCGGCCATGAACTGAAGCGTCAACATGCGGCCAAGTATCACCGCATGCGCGATCTGGTCCGTCACGTGATTCGAGAACGGCGCGATTTGAACCGGCGTACGGAGCTGGTCTGCCGCGACCTCGTCGAAGCCCACCGAAGGCTCGTCCACCGCGTGCTGACCCTTGAAGGTACGCGAACCGAACAAGCCACATGAAGAGATTTTCGATTGTCGATTTTCGAATGGGCGAAACGCAGAAACGCAGAAAGCAGAGACGCAGAAATGTCGAAATCGGATGCTGGGTCGGGATGGTCGGGGGCATCGGGTCGATGACTGCGCTACGGGCTGAAAAATGAAATAGGTATGGTGTCCCCTAATCTATGTCCCCTAATTTACTCTGAATTAACGGGTTATAACGATGCTTGTCACCTCAATTTGCGAATGGATCGCTGACTGCGTGGCGCCGCAGCCTCGCTGACGAGGACCACACAGTCCGACGCCTCGAGCTCCGTGCCGTCCAAAAGTGTCCCGCGCAGCGTTAGCGTGACGACCATTTGGCGCTGCAGCGAGTTCAGCTCCAGCATTTCCATGAGTTCGGGCGTGGAAAATTTAAGCACCAGGTCTGCGAATCCATCGCCTTCTAGTTCTTGACAATCACACAAATCGCCTTCGAACGGGGTCGTAACGTCCTCGACCCGTATCCCCGGTCCCGGCGGACCCCTCAGCGCTACAACAAAGCCGCCGACACCATCGGCCCGTGAGAGTACAAGCGAGTCGATGTCAATTTCCGTCACGTCGAACGACTCGCTACCTACAATGGCCATCGGAACAACACCCCTGCTTTTCAAGTTCACCGGGTTCGGACAGGCCCCAGGTTTGATGTCGAGATCGAGCACCACCCTGCATTCGTCAGGGACGCCATCGCCATTGGCGTCCTGGCTATCCCCGCTGGCAATGTCGCACTCATCGGGAATGCCATTGCCGTTGCAATCCTCGCCTTCCAAGGCAAACACGTAGGCCGAGCCGGAGTTGAACCCCAGGTCGTCGTCGTTCCGAGCCCCGATGACCGCCGTGTCCCCGCTGAGGGCGACTGAGACGCCGAACTCATCAAATTGTGCCCCGTCGGAGGCGGTGAGCTTGGCCGTCTGGCTCCATAGTGCGCCGATCTTCTCGAAGACGTACGCCGAGCCGGAGGCGGTCCCCCGGTCGTCGTCGCCCTTAGCTCCGATCACTGCCGTGTCCCCGCTGAGGGCGACAGAGAAGCCGAACTCATTAAACTGTGTCCCGTCGGAGGCGGTTAGCTTGGTCGTCTGGCTCCATAATCCGCCGAACTTCTCGAACACGTACGCCGAGCCGGAGTTGGCGACTAGCCCGTCGCCGTTTCGAGACCCGATGACCGCCGTGTCCCCGCTGACGGCAACGGAGAAGCCGAACTGGTCATGCTCAGCCCCGTCGGCGGCAGTGAGCTTGGCGCTCTGCGTCCAGACTCCGCCGATCTTCTCGAAGACGTAGGCCGAGCCGGAGTTGGATCCCAGGTCGTTGTCAAGAAAAGCCCCGATCACGGCCGTGTCCCCGCTGACGGCGACAGAGTAGCCGAACTGGTCACCCTCAGCCCCGTCGGCGGCAGTGAGCTTGGCGCTCTGCGTCCAGACTCCGCCGATCTTCTCGAAGACGTAGGCCGAGCCGGAGTCAGCGACCAGCCCGTCGCCTCCCTTAACCCCGATCACCGCCGTGTTTCCGCTGAGGGCGACGGAGAAGCCGAACTCATCAGAATGTGCCCCGTCGGCGGCGGTTAGCTTGGCCGTCTGGCTCCACAATGCGCCGAACTTCTCGAAGACGTATGCCGAGCCGGAGGCGGTCCCCCGGTCGTCGTCAAACACAGACCCGATCACCGCCGTGTTCCCGCTGACGGCGACGGAGAAGCCGAACCAATCAAACGCTGCCCCGTCGGCGGCGGTGAGCTTGGCCGTCTGCGCCCAGACGCCGCCGATCTTCTCGAAGACGTAGGCCGCGCCGGAGTCGCTCACCCGGTTGTCGTCTAAAAAAGCCCCGACCACCGCCGTGTTTCCGCTGAGGGCGACGGAGAAGCCGAACTGATCATCGAATGCCCCGTCGGCGGCGGTGAGCTTTGGAGACTGGCACTGGGCCGGGGCGTCAGGCGCCATACCGGTCAGGCCAACCATTCCAACAAAAGCCGTAAGCAGGTGTTTACGATGCGAGTGACGCGTTGTGAACATAGTTTGCCCCTTTTTTCAGGTGAAAAAAACAGCCTACCCCGTTAACCCTATCTGGCATCGTATCAAAAAGGGCCCTGCAACACAAGCCGGGTAGGGCGTGCTCCGCACGCCGCGGGATCTGAAAGCCCCCTCACCCTGGCCTCTCCCCCCCGGTTGGGGGAGAGGGGTTTTAGGCCGCACCCTTAGAAAAGTCTCGCAGCGAGATCATAGAGTACGATGGCCGCGGTCAGGGCGATGGCGCCCTTTACGGGGAGGGGCATGGTTGGGGGCGGCGGCTCGACCAGACGCAAGGCGTGATAGATTTCTTCGGCGTCTTCGCTTTCGAGTGCCTCATCGCGGCACTCGACGATCAGTCGTCCGGTCTCCACCGCGGATAGATGAAACTGCGCCGCGTAGCATACAATGAGCCGACGCCGACTGGGCGTAAGCCGACCGCTGCGCACCTCTTGGGCGATCATTGCCCGAAAAACTTCCTTGGTGTTGATTCGCGGCATGTAGGCTCGGGGGAAATACCCCCCCGCGAAACTGCCCGCGTCGTCACGATTGAATTCGTGCACGTTTTCCATCCCCTTACCTCCCATGATAGCAGGTCCGCGCAGCGATTTCAGCTTTGTTACGCCAACTTCCGATGGAGCGCACACAAACCCGATATTATAGGAATGCCGAGTTTCGTAATTCGTCCGCATTACAGTCTCTAACAGAACCGAGAGCGCAAGCGACCGGTCTTGTACTTTTCGCGGTCGCGACAGTGGCCCCGCGCTTGCGCTTGGGGTTCCGTTAGACGCTGTTAGACTTCGACGCGATTGAAATGCTTTGCCCCGATCCAGAGCGCCATGACTCCGGCCGCTATGGCGACCAGCGCCGCGACGGCACAGAGCATGAGCGATCTCGCGTCAGGCAGGGTATTGGCGGCAAGGTATCGCGAATGCCAGGTCGCCAGGCCCACGCCCGTCAGCACGATGGCGACGAGGGCCACGGAAGCCAGCAGGTTCGTCGTACCTCCCAATCCGCTGGCGATGCGGGCGACGTTGTTTTGCCCGAACATCGGCAGACGCGCTCCGATCCCCACCGAGAAACCGCATAGCCCAAAGCAGATCGCCATTGTTACGGCCAAGTGAATCGCGGTCCAAACCATGTCCAGATTGAGCATGAACGCGGCCAGGCTCATCGCCCCCACCGCCACGAGCACCGTCACGGTCATCGAAAAAGCGAACTTGGCGAGCAGCACTCGCCCGCGCGGCAGCGGCAGAACGCCCATCAACCAGAGCTTTTGTCCCTCGAGTGATACCAACGGAAACACAAACCGACAGGTGAACGTCGCCAGGATCAGGCTCACCGCGCACAGGTTAAGGAAGGGGATGAACAGAAACCATCCCGACGCGGAAAACTCCAACCGCAGGGTCGGCATGTTCGTCAGATACAAAACCAGCAATCCGAACAGGATGGTAAGCTGGCTCCATTGCGCCGGATCACGAAAGAACGTGCGGAGATCCTTGGCCGCGATCAACCTCAAAGGGAGCGGCAGATAAAAAAACACCCATCCCGCCGGCCCACCCGACGCCTCCGCCGCGAGCCTCCGGCCCCCGCCGCGGCCCGACGAAGCCCGATCGTACGCCCCATCGAAATACCCTGAGACGATCCGTACGGCCAACCAACTCAGGAAGAATGCATTCGCCAGCGTGACTCCGAGATAGCGAAAAGAGACGGGAAACTGCCCATGGACTGCGTGGTCGATGCCCGCCGCGACCCAGTTGTTGGGAAGAAGCGCCGACTGCACAAAGCTCATTCGCGTCAAGAACGCACGCAACCACACTTCCGTCGCCGTCTCGCCCAGTTGAATGGAACGCAACGCGGTCACAATGACCACGACCAGGGCCAAGGCCGTCAGCAGCGTCACCGCCCGAGTCGCGCGCCGCGGAAAGAACCGCGCCACGCCCCACGCGAGCAGCAATCCGATGGCTCCCGGAATGGGGATGAACGCCAGGAAAAACGCCAGGAAAAATAGGTAGAAGATAGGCTCCTCCGACGTAGCCGCCATGGCGAACATCATCGGAAGCCCCAAAAGAACCAGCGACCAACTCGACAACACCAGACACTCCAGGTACTTGAGCGTCACCACGTCGAGCGGCGCGATCGGCAGGGTCAACAAATACGGCGACTCCGATTTCCCGAACAGAGACCCGTAGGCGATGATCGCGTTCGAAAACGTCAACAAAGCCAGCATGGCCACGAAGAAGAAATTGAATACGAGCGGAATCGCGACGGTGGCTTCCAGCGGCGTTCGCGAAAGCTGCACGAACACCAATCGAAACAACCCGTACAATCCCATCCAGATCAGCCCGATCAACAGCACGCCCGCGGCGAGGCGCACCGGCGCATCGCGGACCGCCTGAGCGATACGGTTCGTCACCGTCCGCACGCGAACGGAAAGCAGCAAACCCAACTTGGTTCCCAGGGAATCGAGTGCGGGGATCTCACTCATCACTCGCCTCGGTGAGCTGGAGGAAGACATCCTCAAGCGAATGCTCCCGCCGCGCCTGCGTCTTGAGTTGGTTGAGCGTACCCACGGCGATCAGTTCGCCGCGATGGATGATTCCGATGCGGTCGGCCAGGGTCTCGGCGATTTCGAGGGTGTGCGTGCTCATGAAGATCGTGCCGCCGCCGCGAGTATGCTCTGTGAAAAGATTTTTGACCGACCGAACCGTACGCGGGTCCAGTCCCACCATCGGTTCGTCGATGACCAACACCGCCGGCTCGTGCAACAACGCCGCCGCAAGCACCACCTTCTGCTTCATCCCGTGACTGTAGCTCTCCGTGAGGTGATCCAAAAACTCTCCGATGTCCAATCGGCGGATGAGCGTGTCGAGCTTGCGGTCCCTTTGTTGGGTAGGGATGCCGAACATCTCGGCCACAAAGTAGAGAAACTCCCGACCGGTCAGTTTGTCATAAATGAAGGGTTGATCCGGTACGTACGCCAGCCGCGCCTTGGCCGCTACGCCGTTGGAACCGATCGCGTGGCCGCAGACCCGTACGTACCCTTCGTCGGGTCGTAACAACCCGACGATCATCTTGATCGTGGTCGTCTTTCCAGCACCGTTGGGGCCGAGGAAGGCGAACAACTCGCCTCGTGGAATTTCCAACGACAGGTTCCGCACCGCAAGCGTTCGTCCGTACGATTTCCGAACTCCGGCCAGGACAATCGCCGGCTCGCTGACCAGATCGGTCATCGTTGCTTCGCCCTCCTCCCGCCCAGCGACGCCCGCCGTGCTTTGAGCCGCTCCGGCTCATCAAAGCCGGCCTCGCGAACGATCCGCAACAAGCCCACCACCGGAAGCGTGACTTCCTGCACCTGCACGCGCCCATCGGCGTCGACCCACGCCTTGGCGCTGGGTGATTCCACGACCATACAATTCTTCACGCCATCCGGTGTGGCGATTCGCTCCTCGCCGGTGACCTCGACGAGGAGCGGGATGAACCGGTTCCCCATGCCCGTCAGCATGGCCACGGGATTGACCACCTGCATCCGCCACTTTTTCCCCACTTGCAGAGTGCCAAGCTCCGAGAATGGGTTGAAGGCCCCGGTGAACAGGCCGCCGCTGCTCAGCGGTACTTTGAAGGCCTTAGCCAGCGGACCGCTTTCAATCGTAAACGAAAAATCCGAAGGGAACCGCTCACCGTGAAGCTTCAAGTCGGCCTCCGCTGTCTCCAGTCGCAGGGTAAACTCGTCGAGAACGCCTTCCACGGTGTAGTCCGAGCTGACCGTCACGCGTAGCGGCGTGATCTCCACCGGCAAGCGCTCGACCCACATCTGATCGTCTCGGCGAATGGCCGTCTCGTCGATCTGGTACGTCGTCCAGACCGTTCCCACCCTGCCAAGATCGTCGGATATCGTGAATTGCGCTCGGCTTTCGTTTTTTCCCGCCCCCGACACCACCCGCAACGGAGGCGGGTCCAACGCCGTCCAGGTCGGCCAAACGTCGTGGGCAACCAGCCAACTCATGGCCGCCAGCCATGCCGGCACGATCAACAATCCCGTGGTACGGGTGAACAAAGCGCAAGCCCCGTTAGCGGCACCGCCCTTGAGCGGTGCCGCGAGGTCGATAGTCGGTTGAGCCGCTTCCGTATGCGAACCGCTGATTGTACGGTCCCGTGAACAGTACGGTCAAACCGCATGGCTTGTCTTTCTTGAATCGCAATCGACATTCGACATTCGACAATCGACAATTCGCCGTCTGTGTGGACCCAGGGCTGGAAAAGCAGGTTCCGACGGCTGACGAAGCGTGCCGCGCTCCTCGGCGCGATCCTCGCGCCGGTCACATTCATCGGACTGTGGCTGGCTTTCCAGCACAAACCGGCGTGGTATCAGCCGGTTCCATTGGATGATAAGGGCTACCAACTTGCCCGTCGTGAGGCCGTCGCGACGGCCGACGCCATCAGCGATCATCTGGTCCAAGGGACGGAATTCGAATTGGTGCTTACCGACCGGTCGGTGAACGAATGGCTCGCCGCCCTACCCAGTATCTGGCCGGAGGCCAAGCAAGCCTTGCCCAAGGAACTCCACGATCCCGCCGTGCGATTCGCGGAGGACCGGATTCGCTTCGCCGCGCACTTTGAAAAAGACGGCTGGCAGGCGATTGTCAGTGTCGATCTGTTCGTCCGAGTGTCAAAGGACGGCACGAGCGTAACCATCGCCTTGGCCGGCGCTCGCGGCGGTTCGCTTCCGGTGCCCCGCGCCGTCATCGAACGCCTTCTACGACCCTTGATCGAACACGCCCGCGGCAAAGACAGGAATCACGAAACCGACGCAACCTCGCCGTGGGACGCGGCGGTCAAGAGCGTGCGCTCGGTCGATCAACTCTTTGCCGGTGTAAACACCCGCAACCGCTTCATCTGGCCCAACGGTAAGCGCCCCTTCCGGATCGCCTCAATCCGCGCCTCTAACGGCGAACTTCACATCCGTCTGCAACCGCTCTAAACCACGAAAGCGTATCAATCGGCAGTGCTCTTAACCCGGATCGAGCCGTTATGCGTAACCACACCCAGCGAGGGACCTCCGGTTCCGAGCTTCCCGGTCAACTCGCCGCGGGCGTTATGCGATTCGGAAAGCGGCGCGTCGCAATGGATCCCGCCGTTGTGGGTCTTACATTTCAATAAGGCCGACGTGCTCTTGCCGACAGAGACGCGGACAGTCCCATTATGCGTCGTAATGTGCCCCGCCACCGCACCGCACTTTGACAGGTCGGCCGCCACCTCGCCGTTGTGCGTGCTCAAATTCACCTCCGGTCCGGCATAATTCGCATCCACTTCGCCGTTGTGTGTTTCCGCAAAGAGCTTGCCGTTACTCGACCGCACTTTCAGCCTGCCGTTGTGGGAGACGACTTTGACGTCGCCGCTCACCTCTGCAACCTCCACCGCGCCGTTGTGCGTTTCCGCATCGAAATGAAGGGTGCCCGGGGCACGGATGGCGAAGCTCACGTCTCCGCCCCACCGCGCCTTTTTGGGCACGGCCCATTTCCAACTGATCTTGGTCTTGCCGCTCCCCGCCGGTTCCACAAACACGTTGATCGCCGCCAGCGCTTCTTCCGCGTCCTCTCGGCTAGTCCCACCGGCTTTCTTCGTGATCGTGACCGTTGCATTGCCGCCCGCAGGTTGACTCTGAAAATCAATGGACCCATTGTGGGTGCGCACTTCCAGCGCGGTCAGACCTGTTGTGTCGATGGGACGTTCCTCGACGGCCTCCGTCCACACGCGCGGCCCGCCCCAAGACCAGCATCCGCCGTCTCCCACGACAACCACGCAACCCGATCCCACAAAGGGAATGCACACCGAGCAAGCACAGATCACTATCGTTCGCACTCTCATAGTTCGCCGACGCTCCTAATTGCAACTACGAAAATCCTGGCACATCCCCTTCAGCCGACGCAGGGGATCATACCTATTTGACAGTAATATTCTGGTCCCGTTAGCCTATATTTCAACCGAACCGAAGATCAGATGCACGATTTTGCCCGCAAGCCCTATGCATTGACACTTGGTGGCGTACCAGGTAAACTCCTACCTTACAGTTCCCGCTTGGACGATCGACAGAGTGTCGCTCTCGCCGCTTGAGAGGAGCCGATGATGTTTTCGCGTCGATTCGTGCCCATCGTGGTTTCGCTGACCGCTGGAGCGGCCATCGCCATTGTGCAGAGTCCCGCGGCGGCGCAATGTGAACTCCATGAGACGCAGAAGCTCATAGCCTCCGACGGCGGTGCGTCGGACAATTTCGGGAACAATGTCGCCATCAGCGGCAACACGCTTGTTGTCGGCGCCGGCAACCGCGATTGCGCGATGGGGCCGGATTGCGGGTCGGCCTACGTCTTTCGTCTAAATGGCGCCAACTGGGTTCAGGAGGCCGAGCTGATCCCATCGGACCTTGCCCCCGGCGACCTTTTTGGCGGGGACTTCTTCGGCGGGGGCGTAGCGGTGGACGGCGACCGGATCGTGGTCGGCGCGGCTTACAGCGACCCGAACGGTGTGAGCGCTGCCGGTGCGGCCTACATATTCCGATTCAATGGGACTGCGTGGGTTCAGGAAGCTAAGCTAACCGCTTCGGACGCTGCTGAATTCGACCATTTCGGACACTCCGTCGCGGTACTAGGCGACCGCGCGTTCGTGGGCGCTCAGAACAGCTTCGGGCACGATGGTGCAGTCTACGTCTACCGGCGGCAAGGAACGAACTGGATGTTAGAGACCACGCTACGGCCCCCGGGGCTCTGTGGTAACGGGTTTGGCATCGAGGTTTCCGTTCACGCGAATCGAATCCTCGTTGGCAGCTTCGAGCCTTGCTTGAGCAATGTGGCCAGTCCCACCGGGGGAGCGTACGTATTCCGACGGAAAGGTACAAACTGGATTTACGAAGCGACTCTTCCAAGGCCGCCCGCCTCCATCGAGCTTTACGCGGGAAAGGTGGCCCTATCCGACAACGTTGCCGTCCTCGGCTTTAAGTACAACGGCAGTCCTGGGGGTGGGGCCGCTGTTTGCCGCCGATCCGGCACAACATGGAGCTTTGAAGCGATACTCAGCTCACCCGTCGGCTTCGCAACATATTTTCCGGTTGCGACAGACGGCAATGTGGTCGTACTCGGAAACGTCCACAGCCCTGCATCGCATGTATTCATCCATGACGGCAAGAACTGGCCGGAGGTCGCACAACTTACGGCCACCGACACCTCGTCCGGCGACGCCCTTGGCTCCGCCGTGTCGATAAGCGGGGACCGCGTCCTACTCGGAGCGCCTGGCGACGACAATGCAGGCGGCGTCAACGCAGGGTCGGCCTATGTCTTTGACCTGCCTCACGATTGCAACGCCAACGGAGTGGGCGATGCATGCGATATTGCCTCCGGAAATTCGCAGGACCTCGACGACAACGGCTACCCCGATGAATGTTGCCTCACTGTGGCCTCGCCCGTCGCCGATCCGGACGCTGTTGCCAAGAACCGTTACATCACCCTGGTGCCCGGTAATCCCGGTTGCTCAACCGCCCTGCGCGTGAC
>Ga0137351_1000039_pt1 | contig 10737 bp, 7 predicted proteins | sample EasRivERMLT690_2_FD_104760 | JGI IMG/M metagenome (GOLD analysis project Ga0137351, IMG submission 104760) | Soil microbial communities from meander-bound floodplain in the East River, Colorado, USA - East River MetaG ERMLT690_2 | ecosystem: Environmental > Terrestrial > Soil > Floodplain ...
CGCCGTTGCGGCGGTTCGTCTCACCGAGGCTCGGACCCACGGTCTGCTCGGATAGCGGCGTCTCTTTCAACCGAGCCGGGAGAGAACCTGCTTCTAGGGTCCCAACGAGGTATTGCACTTGCTCCGGCGTGAATTTGCCGCTGATCTGACAACGGTCCGTGATCCGCTCGTTGATGGTCGCGTGGGAGATGGCCGTGCTGTCGAGCACGATGCAAAGTTGGCGCTTCACGTTCGCCCCGGTGAGTTCGCCGAATTGCCGACCGCCGCGGGCATCGAGAGCGAAGGAGACGACGTTCTCGCCGGTGAGCGGGTTGCGGTCGGGGTAGGCCGTGCGAAGCGCCCAGGTCTTGGCCTTTCCCGATCCTTGCAGCAGACCGTATTGAGGGTCGTTATGCATCAAGACATAGTGGTGTCCGGCGTATTCTTCGATGATCGGGTAGCCGGGCGCGGTCCGTTTCGTCTCGAAGTCGGCTATGTTGTCCGAGTTCGTGAACTTCAGCACGTCCTCGAGGGGGAACCATCGGTAGCGGTCCCCCCCCTTGGGTTTGGGGCCGTACTTGGCCAGTTGGTCAGAGAATTTCTTTATTGGGAGCTTTAATTGTGGATCAGCCGAAGCGGCATTCTCCGGCGAGCCGGGGTCGCGGTCGGCGAGGATGCGGAACTCAAGGACGCCGGCCCCGCGCAAGCGGCGCTTGAGGTCGGATGGATCTTCCAGATCGGCCTTGTTCGCCGCCCAGGCGTCGTAAGCCGCCACCGTCTTGGTGAGCAATTTGCTGGTGGCGTCCCTATCCTCTCCGCCGTCGTACGACGGGAACTCTGAGCGTAGCTTTGCCAATTCAGCGTCGCGTTTCTCGCCCGTCGGAAGGGCGACCACATCGTTAAAACGACTCAACGGCAGGCTGGTGGCCAGCAAGTCCGACATGGCTTTCTCATAGGCTGCGGATGCCGTGGTAATCGCGGCTGCCTCGCCGCCGACTTGTGCCGCGGTCTGGGCGTCAAAGGCGTTCACCGCGGCGGTAATAAGCGGCGTACGCTCTTTTACGCCACGCTCTAGGGCTGCAAGGAGTGCGGCGCGTTCCGCACCGGTAGCGTTGAGGGCCTCTTCCACGTCGCGTCGCTTGATGTTCAAGGCGCCCAGGCGCTCGACGGCTTTGTTGAATAGGTCGCGACGGTCGAGGGCTTCCTTGGGCGGCCTCGGCATGCGGATTTCGAGCCGCGTATTGCCCACGGGGCGCCATTCGAGGTTCATCTGACCTTTGGGATCGACACGGTCTTTGAGGATGCGCATGACGCGGGTCGAAAGGTCGCGTTGCATGGACGGATCCAGGCCGGTGGTGTCGATCTCGAACAACAAGCTCGTGCCGCCGACCAGGTCGATGCCGCCCTTGAGCTTCTCGTTGGGCGGATAGAGAACAGCGAGCGAAATCACCACCAAAGCGATGATGAGCAACCATTTGATAAGTCGATTAGGATCATGCATGACTCAAACTCCGCTAAACGGCGCGGCAGCGCCGTCGATGTCTGTTAGATAACCGTCAAAGCAACCCGTAGCAAGAAAGAGCCTGTGAGAAACGACGCGACGGACTTAGAGCACGGGCGGAGGCGCGTGAGTGTGGATCGGATGGGCTACGACGTAGAACAAATCGGCCATCGACCGTTCCGCACGGACGAGCCGAGCAGACCGGCAGGGCACCGGCCCAACCGGATGGCAAAAAGCGGAAGACGCGCTATTGGCCTCTAGAAAGAGCCGTTCGCCCGCTGGGGCCCGGAACAACTGTTCGACTGCTCCGATACCCGCGGGAAATAGAGCAACAAGCTCGACGGGCCAAGATGGTTCCGGGTCAGGGGCGTCTTCCTCGGTTGGGCTGCCCGGATGAATACCGACCGGCTCGTCAATCCACGGCGCAGCTGAGGAATCGACGCGTGTAGCTTCAATAAATGCACCGAGTCTATATGTCGGCTGGGCGGCCGACGCAAGGAGCAGGACAGGCAGGACCATGTGGAGCTTACGGCATATCATATTGGGTCATTGTAGTCGCAAGTCCTGCGGGAGCAATCACCTATCGATGGGGACCAATCGTTACACGACCGGCTTGTGAGTTTCACTAAGGCTATTTGCGCCGAATGGGGTACGTAGGATCGAATGAACCTCGGTTTCAGGTAGGTCATATCGTCATCCGACGACGGAACTTACGGCCGTTTAGGGTCCTTTCCGTAAGAAATTGTGACGCAAACAAATAAATTCATGGATTTCGCGTTTTCGGCCCGTATAATGCCATTACGGTTAGTAATTACAGGCGGATTCGGTTTTAGAGGATGCCGTGGAACGAGGACAAACAAAGCAGCGCGTAGAAGAGCTTCTATTCTGCCTTTTCCAGCGACCCATTCATCCGGAATTGTTCCACATCCATAGCGTGAAACGACTCCGCCAGAGCCGCTACACGGCTGAGATTTGGGTCATCGGATTGGGGCATGTCGTCATCGTGCAGACCGGGAAGCAGATTCTGACGGAATTGGTGTGCGAGGAGAACGAGCTTCTGCCCAAGGGCGGGTTGGCCACGACCTTCCGCTTCCGCGGCGAACGGGACCATGCCCAGTCGTTCAATGACGGACTCAAGTACATTCTTTCCACTCAAGTTGAACGGATGACGCCGCAACTCTTCCCCGCGACTCACCGCGACTACGTACACTACGCTAAGAACCGCGGGCTCTTCGTTTCCTTCGACGATTGGCCCCACGACGGGTTGGCGCCCTTTACCTTCATCGATTTCGACGCCCGCGACCATGAATTGCACATTCACGCGTTCCATGCGTTCCCCGAGGAGCAAACGCTGCTCAAGACGCAGTCGATTTTCGAGATCGGCAAGCCGACGATTCCGTTCCATTAGCAGCCCGTTGAAGAAAGCTCTTGTCCACTTTCAACCCTTGCAGAATGGACTTGTTTAGGCTAGTCTGCCCACGGGCAGTATGGCGTAAGATGCGTAGATTGGTTCATCGCTCGCATGGTGGTCTTGAGTCCAGGGGAGAATGACGTGGTAAAAAACATCGCTCGAGCACTCGGGTTTGTCGTCTTCGTGGCCGCGTGGACGCCGTTCCTCGCGTGTGACGTTCTGCCAATCGACGGATTGACGGACAACACCAACGATAATGCCACGGACAACACCAACGATAATACGACGGACAACGCCAACGATAACGCCGCGGACAACACCAACGATAACACGACGGACAACGCCAACGATAACACGACGGACAACACCAACGATAACACGGCGGATAACACCAACGATAACGTCTAGTCGGCGAGCGCCGAGCCTAAATCACTGAAACCGGACCTGCGACGCACTTCCAGAGCGAGGTGCTCGGCACTTGTCTATGCATCTTGGCCACAAGCGTGACCGTACCGCAGGAGTGATGCAGCCCGCGGAAGAGGGCATTTCAGTCCATCCGAGGAGTTCCGTGGCCACACCGACGGGCCTTAGTCTTTTCGACCTGACACCGGATGCGATGCGCGAGTTGCTCGCCACCTGGAATGAACCCGCGTACCGTGCCTCCCAGATTCTCGAGTGGGTCTATGAGCGGGCAGCCACATGCTACGAACTAATGTCCAACCTCCCCAAAGCGATGCGTGGGCGGCTCGAATCCGAGCTTCCAATGTATCAATCGACGGTCGCCGCCCAACAAGAATCCCGCGATGGCACTATCAAGCGGCTGCTGCGTTGGCCCGATGGGGCCACATCCGAATGCGTACTCATCCCGGACGACGACCGCCGCACGGCGTGCATCTCCACGCAGGTCGGGTGCCCGGTGGGCTGCGTCTTCTGCGCTAGCGGAGTCGGCGGGATGCAGCGGCAACTCACCGCCGGGCAGATCGTCGAACAAGCCATGCGCATCCGTGAACTGTGCGAGCCGTCTAGCCGACTCTCCAACGTCGTATTCATGGGTTTGGGCGAGCCGCTGGCCAACTATGCGGCGACCGTCCATGCGTTGCGGACCATCAACGCCGGATGGGGGATGGGCATCGGCGCTCGGAAGATTACCGTCAGCACTGTAGGGTTGCCTACACAAATGCGGCGACTGGCCGATGAGAAAATGCAAATCACCCTTGCCCTGTCGCTGCACGCCCCGACGGACGAACTACGCAAGCAACTGATCCCCTGGGCTGAGCGCGTGACCATCGACTCGCTCGTCGAAGCCGCGAACTACTATTTTGAGAAAACCGGACGCGAGATCACCCTCGAATATATCTTGTTGGCCGATGTCAACGATTCGCGGGAGCACGCCCTCGCCCTTGCCGCGACGGCCAAACGAATGCGCAGCAACGTCAATCTCATCGCGTATAACCCGGTGAAGGGATTGCCCTACGCCCGACCCACCGACGACACGGTCGTTCGGTTTTTGGAGGCGCTTCGCACTCGCGGAGTCAACGCCCACGTCCGCACGAGCCGCGGGCTGGACATCGACGGCGCGTGTGGACAACTACGTCGCCGCGAAACCACGCTGCGCGCACCAGACCCTCACCGCTGTGCGCGATGATCACCACGCTCCAAGACTCAAGGGCCTTGGAGCTGCCGCAAGGGCGTTGGGGCTGACGCCGTAAACCGATCATGAACACTGAACTTCCCATCGGCGTCTGCGGCTGGTGCATCGACCGCCATGACCCGTGCCGCAGCATCGAGGTCGCGGGACGTGACTTGGGCATGCGTTTCGCCCAAGTCGGCTTTTTCACCGAGCAGGCCGTGCGGGACGCCGACGCGGCCGCAATCCTCGAAGCGGCGCGGGCCGCTGAAGTGGCGCTCGTCGGCGTGTTCGTCGCCTTCGATGGAGAAGACTACGCGTCGATCGCCCGCATCGCCGCAACCGGCGGTTTCATGCCGGACGACTCGTATCCCTCGCGTTTGGCGATCACCCGGGCGGTCACTGACCTTGCCGCCGCGATGCGATGTCCGTCCTTATCCGTCCATGCGGGAACCATTCCTACTGACGTGACTTCAAGGGCCTATACGACGCTGCTCGACCGAGTGAGGGAGGTCGCGGATTACGCGGCAGGGCGGGGGCTGCGGCTGCTGCTTGAAACCGGCCGCGAACCGGCCGATGTCCTATTGCGATTCATCGACGCCGCCGATCGCAGCAACATTGGAGTCAACTTCGACCCCGGCAACTTCATCGTTTACGGCGCGGACGAACCTGCGGCGGCCGTGACTAAACTCAAAGGCCGGATTGAACTCGTTCATCTGAAAGACGCCGTTCGATCCACACGTCCCGGCGTGGAGTACGGCCGCCCGGCCTCGCTCGGGACGGGAGACGTGCAGATTGCGCGGGTCGTCAGCAAGCTCCGCGCCACGGGCTACCGCGGCCCGCTGCTGCTCGAATGCGACACCCGCGACATCAGCACCAACGCCCTTGAGCGTTGGGGCGAGAGATTCTCCAAACTGGACGCCATCCGTAACGCCGTTGCTTATCTCCGCACCCTGGTTAGCTAGATCGCAGAGTGCCACTGCGGTGTCGGAAACGGCGACGACGGCTGACATCCCGGCGCGCCGGGATGGCACACACTCGTTTACCTAATGGAGGCGGAGCGGCACCGGGCTAACTGTCGAGCCGTCGCTCAGGGGCGACGGCCCTGATGGGCTCCACGTGGACGAGGACGTCCGCGATCTCACGACGGCTGGCCATGATGCTGTCCTTCACCAGATGACCGATGCGATGGGCCTCGCGCACGGGAAGTTCCGGCTCCACCTCCAGGTGCAAATCGACGTATAGTTGCGGGCCCATCTTCCGGACGAGAACCTTCTCAACGAAGAGCGCCCCTTCCACCTTCAGTGCGGCGGCGTGGATCGACTCGATGAGGGGCGCTTCCGGACTGGCGTCCATGAGTTCACCGACGGCCGTACGCACGAATCGAACGGCGTTGACGACGATGACCCCGCACGCCGCCAGTGCGGCCCAGTCGTCCGCCGGCTCATATCCCGGCCCGCCGACCAAGGCGATGGTGATGCCCAGCGCCGCGGCGGCGGAAGTGATCGCGTCGCTACGATGATGCCAGGCGTCCACCATGACCGCCGTACTGCCGCTCTTCCGAGCGGCGCGGGCTTCGTAGCGGAACATCGTCTCCTTCACCGCCACGACGCCGAGCAGCACGAACAGGGTGTACGTCGCGGGTGCGTTATGCGGCATGCGGATTTCGTGGACCGCCTGCGTAGCAATCGTGGCAGCGGCGGCGACGAGCAAGAGAGCAACGAGCAAGGCCGCCAGCGGCTCGGCCTTGCCATGGCCGTAGGGATGATTGGCGTCCGCGGGGCGGGAGGCGATCACCAGCCCGCTCCACACGATCGCGGAGCTGAAGATGTCGCCCAAGGATTCGATGGCGTCGGCGATGAGGGCGTACGAGTTTCCCGCGATCCCGCAGACGAGCTTCACGACGGCCAGTGCGCCGTTCAGCCCCACGCTGATCGTCGAAGCGCGGTATCCCGGCGCGAGACGGTCGTCCATGCTTACAGCCTACCGCGCCTCGGGAATGATGCCACTGTGAAACTAGGTTCTTGCGCGGGTGTTCGACATCGTTTTCGATTCGCGATTATCGATCGTTGAATGCGGGAAATCGTAGACTGGCGGGATCAGGGTGCGGTGAACAGGTGCGACAGGAGGTAGAAGTCGTACAAGTCGATGGAGTGGTCGGCGTTGAAGTCGAACGCTTCGCAGCCCTGTGGCACTGCTGTGTCAGCAGTGCTCGGTCCGGTCATGCAAGCCGACCAGCCCGAAAAGTCAAAAAGGTCAACGGACTGATCGCAGTTGTAGTCGCCGATGCCGAATTCGTAGGCCCCGATGTCCACGGCACCGCACAGCACCCGCGCGTGACCGTCGAGGTCGGTCTCGCCCGATATGGGCACGTAATCCGGGTCGCCCGCGTTGATCGCAGGGGAACCGGGCGAAAGCCGCAGATCGTCATCCTCCGTGTCGGGAACCCCATCGAGCCCAGCCGCATCGACGAACATTGGATCGGCGCCGCTGTTGCCCACTCCGCCCAACAACCCCGTCCAGCCGTCCACGATGCTGTAATTGATATCGAGCGTCACCGGCCCATAGATGTCGTCCAGATAGAAAGTGCCGTCCTCGCCGTTTCGCTCGTTGCCAAACCAATTTGAGCCGTTGCCCCAGAAAACGCTGTTTGTGACGGTCGCATCTGCGCCCGCGATGATCAACCCGCCGCCCCTGTACCCTTTGGAGCGATTTTCGACCACTGTACAGGAGTCGATCGTCAGATTGGTGAAGCTCGAGTAGATGGCTGCGTAACCGTTATCGAACGCGTTGCCCGCCACGATGCTGTTGCTCAGCAACACGTTCGACGCGTTGAGCGACATCGCAAGATCGGTGTTCCGCGTGAAAATCGAGTTGCGGATTACGGCGCGCGAGCCGGTGAGGTATAGCCCGCCGAAGTTGCCGTCGAACGTGCAATCCGTGATCACGGCGTGACCATCGCCGTGTCCCACGGCCCAATTGCGGTGCCCCACGAAAGTGCTGTTGCGGATGATCAGGTTGCCGCTTGTGCCTGCAAGAGAGCCCAATGATCTCGCGCCGGGCGAAAAGTGGCAATTGGTAACCGTGAAGCTCCCACGCCCAACGCCGGCGCCCTGTCCATTGCCGCTAATCTCGGAATCCGCGAGATAGACGACGCCGCCTAGGAAACTGAGCGGTGCTGAGTGATTGTCGTGGAACTCACATGCCGTGAAGGAGATCCCCTGAGCATCCGAGCCGTGAGCGCCGTTCTCCACGTTGTCTTCGAAACGCGTGTTCCATACCGTGGCGCCCGCGCGGTCGGCAAGCATCCCGTACCCCCCAACGGTGGTATACACCTCGGATGCGCTAATGAATGCGCCACGGATGCTCAACCCGTTGAGTTGTGTTGCCGCCGTGGAGTCGCTGACGTCAACGACCGTGTAACTGTTCTCATAGCGTCGCCACTTCCCAATCAAGTCGGAACAACCGGTTTCGGCGAGAAGGATGCACCCTAGGTCCCAGGAGTAGCCAGCCAAGGGCAGGGGATAGCAGCAGTCGGGCTGAATGTCGCACACGCGGGCCTCGCATTGCGGATGGTCGCAGCCGGTGGTTTCGTGCTCGCGGCAACAATCGGTGAAGTCCGCGCAATCCAGCGGACCGTCGTCGCCGTTGAGGTCCCCGCTAAGAACGGTTTCGTGGGCGACCCAATCGCGCTCCTCGCGGAAGAACTCCGTTCCGTCAAAACCTCCAAACACTCTGACCCCCTCGGGAACCACAAACCTGAGGGCGCGGTCTCCCGTCCCCCGGTCCGGTTTATAGACGCCGGCTGCGACCCAGATTTCACAAGGACAGCCGCCGTTCGTCCGGGCATCGGCTAAACCGTCCTGTAGGTCTCGATATGCGTTTTCCCAGCATGTCCCGTTGTCGGCACCGGTCGCTGCGGCATTGACGAAGATGATTCGCTGCCCGAGTGCGCGATTTGCCCCAGTCCACTGCGCCAAAAGACCCAGAAAAACCCCAATAATGAGAATTCGACGATGCTCCGCCAGCCCGAAATAGGTAGTTTGAGGCAACTTCGCAACCTCACTATGTACTTTAACACGCCAGGGTGGTATTCGGCGGTAAAAGAATCGTAATTTTTTGACCACTGCGTCACCAATCTCACAACGTAGCACTCCACGTGCCGGACGATTGGTGACGACTCCGTGGTATGCGGGGTTGCACGCCGGGGAGAGTCCGGCGGCGACAGGCGCGGTCGCCGACCGGAACGGTCCACACGCCATTTGAGGAAACTTCCTAGTCATCGAGAACTAGGACAAGCATTCTGTATCTGCTATTCACGGGCGCTTTTATCGGGCTTGCTTCACGCGAGGCGGGTGCAAGCGTACGCTACGCCAAGCCTAATGGGGCCAGCAGCGGCACGTGCTCCACGTGGGACGACGCCTGCACGTTGCAGCAGGCGATTACAGTGGCCGTAAGCGGCGATGAAATCTGGGCGACGAAGGGGATATACAAGACGGCGCTATGCGGCACCTATAGCTGCGTGTGCACCTCGACGTGTACAAACCACAGCGATGCGCACCAGGCCAGCTTTACCCTAAAACCCGACGTGAAAATCTTCGGTGGTTTCGATGGAACTGAGAATGCGCTCTATCTGCGCGACGCGGATCCCGACCCCTACACGGTCAACTCCGCGACGGATTCCGTGCTCAGCGGAGACCTCAACGGCAACGACGTTGGAACCGACCCGGCAGACAGTTCGCGTTCAGAGAACAGCAATCACGTGGTCACCGCGACGGGGACGGATCGAACCGCGATCCTCGATGGATTCACGATTACCGGAGGGCACGACAACAACTATGCATATGACTCGGGCGGGGGCGGAATCCGCTTGAACGCCAACAGCCGAGCGACGATTCGCAACTCCGCGATCATCAGCAACTTTGCCACGGGGGGGGCGGGGGAATCTACTGCCCGAGCGACCAAGGCGACCCGTTTGCGTCGGACATCGTGAACTGCGTCATCGCCAACAACAAGGCCGATCACGGCGGTGGAATTGGCGGCAAGGGGGTTTCGTCCCATCGCATATTCAACTCCCAAATCGTGGGCAACAACTCGTACGGTCCGGGAGGCGGACTGTATCTTGCGGAAGGCAGCGGCACTCCCAAGATCGTGAATACGCTGATCGCCCGAAATACCGACACTAACGCCGGCGGCGGGATTTACACTGACGGCTCCAACATCACCCTGAGTTTGATAGACTCGACGGTCGCCTACAACTCCTCATCCTGGGGAGGCGGACTGTCTGCAAGTTATGGCGTGAAGGTCTTGGTACACAACACGATCATCTGGGGTAACACGGCGACAGGGGGTGCGCAGATCTACGCGTACAACATGGGGACGGGAATTGTTGAAGTGCGCTACAGTGACGTGGCTCAGGGATCGAGCAACATCTACGACCCGGGATCGCGGGTGGATTTGCCGACCTCGGGGCAAGGCAACCTCGGGGTTGTTCCGAGCTTCGTTGACATCGACGGCGGCGACAATGACCCTTTGACGCATTCTGACAACGACTATCGGCTGGCCTCGAACTCCGCGTGCATGGACGCGGGGGACAACAATCGCGTCTCGTTGGACGAGGTGGACCTGGACTTCGACGAGAACGTGGACGAGCGCGTGCCGGTCGACCTGGATGACAAGCTGCGCTTCGTCGACGCCCCGGAAAGCGATACGGGACTGACGGCTCCGGACTATCCCAAGATCGTGGACATGGGGGCTTATGAGAACCAAGGCTGCACGACCGACCCGGACTGCGACGACGACGATCCCTGCAACGGCGTGGAGAGCTGCGCAAACGGCCTTTGCGTCGTTGACTTCCAGAACTGCAACCATAATGGCATCGACGACCGCTGTGAGCTCGCGGTGATCGTCGACTGGAAGTCGATCGTCACGCACGGGGCGAGCAACACCATCGGCTTGGTGATTCCGTCCGACAACACGTTCAGCGAGTCACGAAACGGGGGCGTCACGAAACTGCGGCTCAGTTTCAGCAGCCCGATCGACGCGGACAGCGTGAGCCCCAGCAACGTGACCATCTGCGGTAATGACGTGAACGACCAGTCCGTCAACCTAAGCGGTATCACCGTTACGACCTCAGTGCTTTCCGGGAACGCGGCCGTGGACATCAGCTTTTCACCGAAGCTGCCCAACTATGCGCGATACCGTGTCCGCCTGAACGGC
>Ga0137351_1000040_pt1 | contig 10708 bp, 12 predicted proteins | sample EasRivERMLT690_2_FD_104760 | JGI IMG/M metagenome (GOLD analysis project Ga0137351, IMG submission 104760) | Soil microbial communities from meander-bound floodplain in the East River, Colorado, USA - East River MetaG ERMLT690_2 | ecosystem: Environmental > Terrestrial > Soil > Floodplain ...
GAAGGTTGATGATCCCGTCGCCACATCGAGGGGGCACCGGCGTCTCATCCTGACAGGTCGAGGAACAACCGTCCCCATCCACCGTATTCCCGTCGTCGCACCGCTCGGTCCCATTTACCACGCCGTCGCCGCATCGAGGAGGCGCCGGCCTCTCGTCCTGACAGGTCGAGGAGCAACCGTCCCCATCCACCGTATTCCCATCGTCGCACTCCTCGGTTTCGTCTACCACGTTGTCGCCGCAAACCGGTTCATTGTTGTTTGCCGGGCACCCACCGATGGTAAACGCCGCCAGTCCGGCAACGAGCAAAGAAAACGCGTTACTTCGAAGCCACGAGTACGGTAATCGATACAAGATTGATCTCCCTGTTGTTGAAGCGGCATCCGACCGCACTTACGGGAAACAATCCCGCAACCGTTCGCCGAAGGCTCACTTGCTCCAACTGTATGCGTCCACCAAGGGTTAAGGCAAGGGTGGTGGAGTTAAGTGTCGGTTTATACGGTGCGCCCGACTATTACCCCCATACCGATGCCGCAACGTGTTAGTCGACAATCAAGGTAAGCACGAGCGGAAATCACTTCATCGATTCGGCGAAGACCTTTTGGGCGGCGGCGACGCCTAGGCCCGGTGCGAGTTTGAAGCCCTGTCCTATCAGGGTCATCTCCAATGCGGCCAACACACCGAGGGTATCGAACGTATCGACGTACCCCATGTGAGAAAAGCGGATGATCTTTCCCTTGAGCTCGCCCTGCCCGCCGGCGATCTGGAAGCCGTACTTGGTCCGCATAGTCTTGCGAAGTGCGCCTTCATCGACGCCTGTGGGGACGACGACAGCCGTCACGGAGTCGACGGGATCTGCGGCAAAGAGCTTCAATCCCATGGCCTCCGCGGCGGCGCGAGTTCCGCGAGCCAGTACCGTCGTCTCCGCCCAGATCGACTCCAATCCCCGCTCCTTGATTCCGCGTAGGACGCAAAGCAAACCGCGAACCAACGAAACCGGCGGCGTATAGGGAACATCCCACTCCGCGAGCGATTTGCGATAGGCCTTCAAATCGTTGTAGAGCATCGGCGTCTTGCCAGACTCGATCCTCTCCCAGGCTCGGTCGCTCACTGCGACAAAGGCCAGCCCCGGCGGGAGCATCAACGCCTTCTGCGAGCCGGTGATGTAGGCATCGACGCCCCATTCGTCCATCTTGCAGGGGATAGCGCCGACGGAAGTAATGCCGTCCACAATGAGCAGCGCCCCCCGCTCGCGCGTCAGGCGGCCGATGCCCGCGATGTCGGAAAGGGCGGTCGTCGAAGTCTCGCTATGGACGACGATGGCTGTGTCAATTTTGGGGTCGGCATCCATCGCCTTGCCGATGTCCGCCGCCCTCGCCCCCCGGCCCCAGGTGATGGGCAACCGAGTATGGGCGATGCCAAAGGCCGCGCAGACCTTGACCCAGCGCTCGGCGAACTTGCCGTTGTCTACCACGAGGGCCTTATGCCCTGGTGGGCAGCATCCCACGATGGCGGCTTCGGCCGCGGCCGTCCCGCTACCCGCCATCGTTACGCAAGTCGCCTTCGTCTGATAGAGATATTGCAGAAGCCCGTGGGCTTCCTTGACCCATTCCTTGTAAATGCCCGTCCGGTGGTGCTCCATGGGCCGGGCCATTTCCAGCATCACGTCCTCCGGAACCATCGTCGGACCGGGAGTAAACAAACGGATTTTTTTCATTGTAAGTACCCCTTTTTGGAAACGTCACCAACGTCACGACTGCATCATCCCGCTCGGGTCATATTATAATGGATCCGCGGGCGCGCGGTAGACCGCTCTCGCGGCGCTGATCTATCCTTGCAGTTTTCGTGCCAGGCGGTCGGCGAGGCGAGCGCCGACGGTTTGAGGATCGTCACCCATCTCGCCGCCCTCGACTAAGCGCGAACCGTCATCACTGAAGAGCTGACCACGGAGGGAGATCGTCCCATCGACAATCACGGCCAATGCCCCGACTGGCGTGTGACAACCTGCGTGAAGATTGCGAAGAAAACTCCGCTCGGCCTCGGCGGCGGAACGCGAGAATTGGTGCTCAATTGGAGCGAGCTTGGCGGCGATGGCGTCGCTTTCTCGAACCTGCACGGCCAGCGCACCCTGGGCGGGGGCGGGCATGAACCTTTCGACCGGAAGATCAATCAGGTTCGGCGGGCGCAGGCCGAGCCGTTTCAATCCCGCTGCGGCTAGCACCACGCCGTCGAATCCGCCCTGCCCCACCTGGGCAATCCGCGTGGGGACGTTGCCTCGAATTGGCACGATTTCCACCTCGCCTTGGCGTCGCATCTGCGCCGCCCGGCGCGGACTGCTGGTGCCCAGTCTGATGCCGCGCGGAAGATTATACAGATCAACAGGGTCGCGGGTGACGAGCACGTCGTGCGGTGCTTCGCGCGCAGGCACCGCCGCGATCATCAGGCCCGGCGTCGCCGCCGTCGGCAGGTCTTTGTAGCTGTGAACGGCAAAGTCGATGCGTCCATCCAGCAAGGCCTGCTCGATCGCGCTTACGAAACCGCCGACGGGGAAGTCCGTATCGAGAGGCTGGCCGGTCGCGATGTCGCCGTGTGTCTTGATGACGACTTCTTCGAATTCCACGCCTGTGCGAATGCCCCGAAGCAGATCGCAGACCCATCGCGTCTGCCGCAGGGCCAGATCGCTGCCACGGGTGCCGACTCGAAGCCGCATCATCAGGCGATGCTCCGGAAAGCATCTTTCGCGGCCTCGCTGATGGTCGCAATGGCGCGGTCGTCGTGGGCCGAGGAAATGAACAAGGCCTCGTACGCCGACGGCGGAAGCCATACGCCGCGGTCGAGCATGGCATGGAAGAACTTGGCGAACAATTTGTGGTCGCAGGCCTGGGCGTCGGTGAAGTTACGGACGGGGCGCTCCGAGAAGGCAAGCCCTAACAACCCGCCTCGCGCACCGACCTGCAAGGCGATCCCGGCAGAGGCCGCACCGGCACGCAAGCCCTCGGTGAGTCGCGTGCTCTTGGCGTGAAGGGCATCATAGAACCCGGCGGCTTGACACAATCGAAGGGTCGCGATGCCCGCAGCCATTCCGACGGGGTTTCCGCTGAGTGTTCCGGCTTGGTACATCGGACCTAAGGGGCTAACTAATGACATCAGTTCGCGGCGGGCGCCGTATGCGGCAATCGGCATCCCGCCGCCGATGACCTTGGCGAGGCAAGTGATATCCGGTCGGACGCCGCACACATTCTGATACCCGCCCCAGGCCACGCGGAATCCGGTCATAACTTCGTCGAAGATCAGAAGGCTGCCGTGGCGATCGCAGAGCGCGCGCAGGCCGGTGAGGTATCCCTCGATCGGTTCGACGTAGCCCATGTTGCCGGCGATCGGCTCGATGAGAACGGCGGCGATATCGCCGCTGTGCTTGCTCATCATCCGTTCGGTGGAGTAGAGATCATTGTACGGCGTGGGAACGGTGCATACCACAAACGCGCCCGGAACTCCGGCGGAATTGGGCACGGTGAATGTCGCAGCGCCGGACCCAGCGGCGACCAATAGCGAGTCCGCGTGTCCATGATAGCAACCGACGAACTTGATGATCTTGGAGCGACCGGTGGCGGCACGGGCCAGGCGGATGGCGCTCATCGTCGCCTCCGTTCCGCTGTTCACGAAGCGGATGACCTCCATCGACGGCAAGGCGCTAATGATAATCTCGGCAAGCTCGGATTCAGCGGCGCAACAGGCGCCGAAGCTCAGACCGCTCTTCGCGGCGCGGCAAACAGCCTCGACCACGGCGGGATGGGCGTGGCCAACGATGGCCGTTCCCCAACTCCCGACCAGATCGATGTAGCGATGGCCGTCCAAGTCAAAGATATTCGGCCCCTCGACGTGATCGACGAACACCGGCGTCCCGCCGACTGCTCGAAACGCGCGTACCGGGCTGTTGACGCCCGCCACGAGAACGCGGCAGGCACGCTCGTAGGCTACGGTCGAACAGTGACGAGAAGAATGATGGACGGTGTTCATGTCGCAGGCTCGAAAACGTAGGGATTGTCGCACGACCGAGTGCGTCCGGCAATTCAGGCTGCGTCGGAATGCCGTCGCAAAACGACGTAGCGTCCTATAAGATAGGTTCGATGAAAAAATCCGGACCGGCCGCGTGGTTGCTCTACATCGCCGTCCGCGCTGGCTTCGCCGTCATGCAGTTGTTCCCCATCGACTGGAACCTGCAAACGGCGCGGATTTTGGCCAATATCTGGGCCGTGGTCATGCCCCGGCATCGCCAACGGGCGGTCGCGAATCTCTCCGCCGCTTTTGGACAAGTTTATCCGATGAGCCGGATATCGCGGCTCGCGGACCTCTGCCTGGAAAGCGTAACTATGTTCGTGGTGGAGGCGATTTGCCTGCCACGTTTGATGAACGCGTTCACTTGGAGCCGCTACATCGAATTGGTGAACTTCGACGGCGCCCTTCGGCTGATGCTGGGCGGCAAGGGCGTGATCTTCGTCACCGGTCACTACGGGTCGTTCGAGGTCATGGGGCACCTGCTTGCGGCGTTGGGCTTTGACATGACCGCGGTGATGCGACCCCTCGACAACGTCTACCTGAATCGCTTCATGGTCGCCAGCCGCCGAACGCATGGGTTGACCCTGCTCGACAAGAAGGGGGCGATGAGCCGCGCCGAGGGACTGCTCGCTGATGGGGCGCTGCTCGCCTTCATCGGCGATCAGGACGCGGGGCGAAAGGGAATCTTCGTCGATTTTTTCGGTCGCCCCGCTTCCACCTATAAGTCGATCGCTTTGCTGGCTATGGCCACTGGCACGCCGATTGTCGTGGGCTACGCCCGTCGCCGCGGAAACGTCGCCCATTACGAAGTGGGTGTGCAACGGATTATCCATCGTCACGAATGGGAACAGCAAGCGGAGCCCTTAAGCTGGATCACGCAGGAGTACACCTCGGCCATCGAATCATTTGTCCGCCAAGCCCCGGAGCAATACCTTTGGATTCACCGGCGGTGGAAGTCCAGACCCAAGAGCGAGCAAGTGCTGACAACAACAAAGATCGCCCCAAGCGTCTGAAAACATCTACGAGGAAATGCAGAATGATTCGAGCTTTGTCAGGAGGGCAAACACTTCGCAGTTTCCGCCGTGGCCTCGTAGCGGACTTAGAAATTCGCCGTGGACGGTCCAGCCCTGGGATTGCACATCGCCGAGCACGCCCTCAACGACTTTATCGACCAGTTCGTCGGGCAGAACCCCGTTCACAAGTAGGTCTTCGGAGGCCTCGTAGTGCGGTTTGATTAGCGTGATGACTCTCGCGGCGGGAGAAGTCATTCGTGCCACGCCGGGTAGGATTTTCGACTGTGGCGTCCAACCGACATCCACGGTCACGATTTCGACTGGCTCGGGAAGCGTGATGTGCATCGCGTTGCTGCGTTCGAGGACCGTGACTCGCGGCTCCTTGCGCAGCTTCCACGCGAGGATGCCGTAAGCCGTATCGACGGAGTAGACGCGGGCCGCGCCACGGCGAAGTAGGCAATCGACGAACCCGCCGACATGACTCCCCAGGTCGGCACAGACAAGTCCGGTTACATCGACTTCGAAGTGCTGCAACGCGGCTTCGAGCTTGTCGCCGCCGCGGGAAACGTATCGATGCGGTGGCGCATCGGTCATGAGCGTAATGGGCAATCCTCTAGGCGGCTTTGCCGGCCTTGGCCGCGTTGAGACGGCGGGCGAGGCGGGACTTGCGGCGGGCGACGGTGTTCTTGTGCAGCGTTCCCTTCGCGGCCATTTGGTCGAGCTTTTTGGTTACCAGCGTGAACGCGTCCGTGGCCGCTTTCACATCACCGCTTCCCAGAACGTCCAGGAGCCGCCTGGTTTCCGTCTTAATGACCGACTTGCGGGCACGATTGCGGGTGCGGTTCCGCTCGTTCTGCTTCACACGTTTCTTGGCCGAGGCTAGGTTGGGCACTACTGGTCCTCCGTTGGTTTCGTTTCATCCGGTTATCAACCCGCCCGACTCGCCTGGCCGGGCGGCGCTAGACTATCTAGTCTAGCACGAACGTCCTTGTAGTTGTAGTCCAGTTGTAAGATGTTTCCGTAGGTCTTCTTGGCTCCATCCTGGTCTTCGGCGGCCTCCTGGGACCGTCCCAACCAATAAAACATGGTTTTCGCAAGCTCATCGTCCGTTACCTCGTAGTCCTTGATCGCCTCCTCAAAGGCCGCGATCGCTTCGGAGTAATACGCCTTGCGAAAGAAACAGCGCCCCAGATACATCCCGCAAGCGGCACGGTTTTTCGGGTCGTTGCGCGCGGTTTGAAAGAGCGGGATGGCGTCGTCGAACTGGCCGGCCCGGAATTTCCGCACTGCGTACTCGAAGCGGGCGCGGTTGTCAGTGGGGTACTTGTCCACCCGTTCCTTAAAAACGCTCAACTCAAACCGCAGCTGAGCGATCTGTTTTTCCTTGACGACGGCGGCGTCTCCCGCCTTCTCGGCCTCCCGAACCTCCCGACCGAGTTGTTTCATGCGGACCTCGTCGGCGAGGTGCTTCCAGCGATACTCTCCCCCGCGCTTGTACTCGCTGACGAGAATCCCGATGGCGCGAGACTCCTCCTCCTTGCGTTCGCGGCGACAGAGCAGATCAACCAACTGCTTCATTTGCGAGGGATTGCCGGGATCTTTTTGGTGGTCGCCTTCGGCCTTGGCGATTAACTCATCCAAACGATCGTCGGATTGGACGGAGCGCTGCTGATCGTGGAGGTCGGCTTGTTCCTCGACGCCATCGATGCTGTCGCGGTAAGACCCGCCGTCCGAGTATTTACCCTTCAGGATCGTCAGCTTCGTGGAAAGGTCCTTTACCGTGTTCTCGGCCGCTTGATCCTTGGGGAAGCGCCGTCGCCAAAGATTCAGCACCTCGACACCCGTCTGATAGCAAGAGACCCCAAAGGCCGTTTCGTTGCGCGCCGCTGCACGGTCGCCGAGGTCTTCGAATAACTGGGTGAGTGATTGAAGTTGTTTGGCGGTCGTCTTGGGCGCGGAATCGAGTGCCCGGTGAAGCACGCTTCCGGCCCATTTGGCGACGTCCTCCGCGCGGAGGCGACTGGCGTTTCGCGCAAGAGCCTCCATGTAACCGAGGTTGTCCGGATCGTGCCCAAAGAGCCAAAGAGCGTTGAGAAACGCCTGTTTGGCGTTTTTGTCGGTAAGCGAGCGTTTCATCGTATCCTTGAGGCCGGGCTTCTTTCCCCCGGCTTGGCGGCGGCCTACGCCGCAGCCGTGAAGTGGTTTGCATGCTTCTTCGACGGCATCGGGCCAGAATTCCAGCCCGTTGACGTAGTATTCGAGGGCGTAGTCGAACTGTCTTTTATCGCCTTGTTCGCGGGCACGGCTGAACCACTGGGCCGCTTTAGCCTTGTCCTCGGGGGTGACAACCAGACGGGCGTTGCTATCGACGGCCTCCACGGCTTCGTCGTTGGTTTTCTTGGCCATTAACGTTGAACAACTTGCATAGTATAAGGGGATACTAACCGGCGATGCGAGCGCCAGGCACCCTTTACAATCGACAGACAAATCATAGTATCGGCGGGGCGGACGGTGTCAAGATATGGGGTTGCAACCCTCGACGCGATCCGGCCTTATCGGTCCAACGACCATGCGATTCCCCAATCCGAGCCGCCTCCGAATCGTGCTGTACCCCGACCCGGCTTTGAAGAAACGGGCTGTGGAAGTGGGGAAATTCAACGCAGAGATCGCTGCCCTGGCGAAGCGGATGTTGGAATTAATGCGTGAAGCCAAGGGGGTGGGGCTGGCCGCGCCCCAGGTGGGCGTGAGACTGCGCTTGTTCGTTTGCAACCCCACCGGCGAACCGGGCGACGACCTGATCTGCGTCAACCCGCGCTTCACCGAACTGTCCGGAGGAGAGGAATGGGAGGAGGGCTGCTTGTCGATTCCCAACGTGACCGTCACCATGCGCCGGGCGACGCAGGTCGTGATGGAGGCGTTCGATGTCGATGGGAAACCGTTTCAGGTGACGGGCATGGAACTGCGTGCCAGAATCTGGCAGCATGAGACGGACCATCTTGATGGACGTCTGATCATCGACAACATGTCCGCCACCGACGAGATCGCCAATCGCCGTGCGATCAAGCAGCTCCAGAACCGATACCGCCCCCCGCGCCGCTCCTAGTTGAATTACGAATGACCAATTACGAATTACACAACAGGTAAACGGACGCCGAGCGCCTCTTAGTAATTTGTAATTCGTAATTCTGTGAGTTTTGAATTTCATGCGTATCGTCTTCCTAGCTTCCGGTGGTTTCGCCCAGCCGACGCTGCGTTGGCTCGCACAGAGTCAACACGAAGTCGCGCTGGTCGTGACGCAACCGGCAAAGGGCAGCGGACGTGGGCAACACCTCACGCGGACGCCCGTTCGAGCCATGGCCAACGAACTCGGCTTGGACACCCTTGAGGCCGAGAACGTAAACGCCCCAGACGTAATCGCCAGACTGAGTTCGCTTGAAGCACGCGTGGGCTTAGTAATCGCGTTTGGCCAGAAACTCGGTCCGGAGTTGCTTACCTCGATGCCCGGCGGCTGTATCAACCTTCATGCGTCGCTGCTTCCGAAATACCGTGGGGCCGCCCCCATCAACTGGGCCGTGGCCCGTGGCGAAGAGAAGACCGGATGTACCGTTTTCCGCATCACCAATCGCATGGACGCCGGGCCGATCCTCGTTACACGATGGACGGAAATCAAACCGGAAGAAACCGCTGGCGAACTGCACGATCGACTGGCCGGCATCGGCGTGGACGCGGTGAAGGCCGCGGTGGAGCTGTTCGACGGGGAGAGTATTCCGGCCGGCACTCCACAAAACGAAAACGATGCCACTCTCGCCCCCAAACTTTCCAAGGCCGACGGCATTGTCGATTTCAACCGGCCGGCTTCCAAAGTTGCGCATCACATTTGCGGGATGACCCCCTGGCCCGGCGCGAGCGCGAGATTCGAGGCTGACGAGGGCCGATGGGAAAATGTCGCTTTCCTTCGTGCCCGTCGCGCACAGGACCCTTACGCGCCCAGTGACTCGCCTGGAACCATCGACGCCCGTCGCTACGTGGCGGCACGCGATGGCTTCGTCGAAATCCTGGAGATAAAACCTTCATCGGGCCGCTCCATGACCTGGCAGGACTACGTCAACGGCCGCCACGTCTCCCCCGGCGATCGGTTCACATCTCCCTAGGAAGCCGCGACCGCGGGTTTTACCCCGCCGGCGGCAGGACCCGTGAGTCTTGGCACGAGAGATTAATCCGACGCGAGGGGGTGGTGCGCGCAACAGTTGCGGCGGATTGCACTTAATCAAGCACTTCCGCGCCGCTGGCGGTGTTGATGTGTTCGGCCTGAGCGGCGACCTTGCGGTAGCCGAGGTACTGCATGATCTCAAACACCTCGGTCCAGCTCGGGAAGGGACGCTCGTTGATCTTCTTATACTCGTCGATGGCCATAATGAATTCGAGCAGCTCGCCGGTAATCTCCCCTTCTTCAGCGGCACGACGGACTTCACCGCGACGCCGCCCTGGACCGCGACGACGGTCCATGCCGGCGCGACGCTCCATGCTCCCGCGCCGTACGCGTCCGCCCGTGTCTTCGCCGCGATGTGTTCCGGAATGCGCTGCCGTCATACCGACGGAATCGGCTAGAAAGGAGACAGCCTTAACGATGGAGGAGTATCCAGAAAAAGCTAGCGTAGGAGACGAGATCAAACGACCTTATCAGCCGGGCGCAACGCTTATCGGCTTGCAGCGCTTATCGGCACCTGGCGAGGGAGCAAAGACGGATGAGGTCACTCTTCCTCTTCTTCCACATCGTCATCGTCATCATCGTCGTCGTCGTCATCGTCGTCGGCGAGGAGATCATCCTCCTCCTCTTCTTCCTCTTCTTCATCATCCGCGGCGATGTCGTCGTCGTCCCAGGCCTTGGGGCTGGGGGAATCCAACAACAGAAGGATGTCTCTCTTCCGCTGACGGTACCCCTGAGGGGGGCTGACCCGCAGGCCGAGCCAACCTACAAGCCCGCTCCGTTCAACCAGGAGTCGATCGCACTGAATTAGCATGTTCGTCGTTCTCACTGGACCCACGTTCGATCACGTTTGACCGGGCACCCACACCCTAAGAAGCGGGCAAAGTCTAGTCCGCCGCAAACCGCCGTCAAGGGCATAATTGGACATTGGGGGGCTATTTTTACGCTGGCGGGGGGCCGCGAGTTGCTTCCCCAAGGGGAAAAGACAGAATCCCCAGCGATGTTGCTCACCCGCCGGGAACTCCCCGTCCTGATCGTAAACCTCCTCTACATCCCCGTCTTCACCACCATCGCCCTGCGGGAACTGAACTTCGAGTTTGTGCTCTACGTGGGGGTGGTCCTCCTCGTGGGGACGCTGGTGATCTGGAAGCAACGGAAGGTGAAGTTCGACCTGACCATCCTCTGGGGACTGACCCTCTGGGGCCTGCTGCACATGGCGGGGGGGAATATTCAAGTCGGCGACGACGTGCTCTACGGCTTGCAGCTCATCCCCGTCGTCCTCCGCTACGATCAGTTCGTCCATGCTTTCGGGTTCGGGACGGCCGCTCTCGTATGCTACCACTTGCTCCAACCGTACCTACAGAAGGACGTCGAACGTTGGACGGTATTCGTCCTGGTGATGCTGATGGGCTCCGGGTTGGGGGCCATCAACGA